>ENA-UOJB01000147-UOJB01000147.1-human-gut-metagenome-genome-assembly--contig:-C48-NODE-147-length-92986-cov-329.134132_pt1 | contig 92986 bp, 94 predicted proteins | sample MGYA00242338_ERZ723885 | MGnify/ENA metagenome assembly ERZ723885
ATCAAATGTTTAATTATGAATTGAGAGCCACTTGAAGTTTGTTGCGGATTTGAGGCTGACAATAAAAACACGTAATAACTAGACAGAATACAAAAAAATTAGGGAAATCATAATATGGATAAAATGAAGCTTTATGCGGTCATTTCGCCCCTCTGCATACTCCTTTCTCAGGGCATCATGCCTGCTCAGGCTCAACAGCTGGCAGGGGGTAAGATTCAGGTAGAAAGCGTCTTGGCACGCAAGAACGGCAACCGGATGGACGTTGCCTTCCGTATGAATCTGAACGAATTGAAGATGAAATCAGAGCAGCAGATTGTTTTCACACCGGTAATGGTAGGAACTGATTCTATCGCTCTCAACCCTATCATCATCCAGGGTAGAAACCAGGCTGTAAGATACCGCCGACTTGCCGACAGCAAGAAGAATCCGCAGGCACAGGTTCTTACCCGCAAGAACAAGACCAGTCAGCAGGTTTACTTCGCCCAGTCTGTTCCTTACCAGAAATGGATGAAGAAGTTCAAACTCTCGGTGAAAGAAGATCTCTGCGGATGTGGCAACCTGATAGAACAGGACAATACGCCGATTGCGGATATCGACCGTACACCGAAGATTACGAAGGATTTCTTTGTGCAGCCGAAGGCGGAAGCCAAGAAGGTGAGAGCCGAAAAGGGTGAAGCCTATCTCAGCTTTGTGGTTAACAAGAGTAATATTCTTGCCAACTTCCGTGAGAATGCTACTGAGCTGAAGAAGATTACTTCCACCATCGACCTGGTGAAGAACGATAAGAACGTTGAAATCACAGATATTGATATCCATGGTTTTGCTTCGCCTGATGGTTCGTATGCCAACAACAAGCGCCTTGCCAACGAGCGTGCAGCTGCCCTCCGTAAATATGTGAGCAGCCTCTACACCTTAAACAGCAAGCTCTTTACCTATCAGGCTACACCGGAAGACTGGGAAGGATTCAAGAAGAAGATTCAGGCTAGTCATCTGGCTGATAAGGAAGCAATTCTCGAGATAGCTAACTCCTCGCTGGCTCCCGACGATAAGGACCTGAAGATCAGAAAGCTCCATCCGGCTAGTTACCGCTACATCCTGGATCATATCTATCCTCGTCTCCGTCATAGCGACTATACGGTAACCTACACAGTTCGTCCGTTCAGCATCGAAGAAGCCAAGGAGATATTGAAGACCAAACCACAGCAGCTTTCTCTGCAGGAGATGTTCCTGGTAGCACAGACTTACGAGCCGGGTTCGCCAGAGTTTAACGAGGTATTCGACATCGCCGTCCGCCTCTTCCCAGATAATGAGACAGCGAATCTCAATGCCGCCTGCACCGATTTGCAGAAAGGTGATCTTACTTCTGCCGAAAAGCATCTTGCCAAGGCAGGCAACTCGAAAGAGGCAGAGCGTGTAAGAGATGTCTTCAAGCAGATAAAGGAATTGGAATAACAGAAAATTAGAGAATAACGATTATAAACAAGCTTAACTTTCAAAGATTATGAAGATTAAACATTTATTTGGCTTGGCTGTCATCGCAGCTATGACAGCAAGCTGTTCAAGCAATGAGGACCTGGGAACCGCAGGTCCAGGTACTGGTACTAATGAAACTGGTGTTGGTTATGCAACTTTCACCATCAACTTGCCTTCTACAAACGGCACTCGTGCAGGCGGTGCTCCTACTTATGATCAAGGTACAGCTAAAGAGTATGATGTAAACGATGTTACTTTGCTTATCTTCCAGAAGGCTGGTGCATCTGAAGACGAATACACATTCGTAGAAAGAGCTGATTTGGGTAATATGGCTCCTTGGAAGACAGAAGGAGCTGATGGCATTACTGCGTCAGCTACTATTACTGCAAAATTAAATAATGTTGCACTTACAAGTGAAGGTTCAACAAGTGACTATTATGCTTTAGCTATTCTTAATAATAAGAATTCTGCAGATGAAGATAAGATAACTTTGCCTACTTCATCGCCTACTTCACCCGTAACGTACGGTAACTGGAATGTAGCTAGTAACGCCGATGAAACAAAATTTAAAGATAACACAAAGGGTTTCTATATGGCAAATGCACCTGTATATATCGCAGGTGGAGAACCAACTACTCTTGTAAATATTGATAAGGTATATGCAACAAAGCAGAAAGCAGAAACCAATGCGGCTACAACTATTCATGTAGAGCGCGGTTTGGCTAAGGTGACAGTTGCTGATCTTCCTACAGACAAGTCCCCATCTGGTACAAAATATACTGGAGATAAGGTTGATATTACTGCTTGGAAGTTGGATGTTACTAACAAGAGTACATTCCCTATCCATAAGACTGCGGGCTTGTCAGAAAAATTCACTACTATTTGGGGCAATGTCCATGGTACGGCACCGGTTACTGCCCGATTCGTAGATGCTAGTAATACAGCCTTCAGCCGTGTATATTGGGGTGTTGACCCTAACTATAGTACTGATTTATGTGATGAGACTGCATGTAAGGGCGCATTTAATATACTTGATCCAAATGCAGAAATTAATGGTACAGCAACAGAACCTCAGTACTGTCTTGAGAATACTTTCGACATTAAGCACATGATGCAGGGTCAGACAACACGTGTTGTGTTCAAGGCAACATATACTCCTAATGGATTCACTAAGGGAAAAACATTCTATAAGATTGGTAACAGCACCGACCTTTGGAAGGAAGTTGATTTGGTGACTCAAATCAAGGCGAAGGCTGCCGAAGTTCTTGGCGTGGCAACATCAGAGATTACTGTTGAACTTGAAGCAGCAAGCAACAATTTGAACGAGGCAGGAACAAGACTGTTGACAGTTGATAATGTTAAGATTAAGAATAGTAGTGCTGCTGTTTCTCAAGATAACATCGATAAGATTAATGCCAAGCTTGGCTTGAAGGAAGCAGGTACAGACCCTATCGTAGGTATTGCAACCTATAAGGGTGGTGAGTCTTACTATATTGCCCGTATCAAGCACTTCGGTGATGCGGATACTCCTTGGAACGAAGGTGAAGCTACTTATGGAGATAACGATGATACACATAACACCAAGTACCTCGGTCGTTATGGTGTACTCCGTAACAACTGGTATGAGTTGACTATAGGAAGTGTCAGTGGTCCTGGTACACCAGATGTTCCAACCATCAAGCCAGCAGAACCAGATGATGAGAGCTACAAGTACATCAGTGTCAGCGTGAAGATCCTTTCTTGGGCTAAGCGTTCAGACACAGTCGATTTGTAATCCATTACACATTATTATATATAGCTCAGCCGCTCTAGCGCTAAGGAGCGGCTGGCTATCTCGGAAAAATAAGAATCTATTTATACACTTTACTTTTTCATAAAACAGATAAGCATCATGGCAAACAAGAAGTTTAACAGTTGGATCAGGAATATATGCATGGGATGGGGCTTCATCATGGCCGGCAGCCTGCTAGCAAGCTGCAACGACTTGATGCACGACGACCTGCCTCCTTGTGACATGGGTGTTGACTTGCAGTTCAAGTACGACTACAACGTGCAGCGTGCCGACATGTTCAAAGATCATGTAGGCGGACTCTGCGTATTCGTATACGACGAGCAGGGCAACTTCATTGCTCGCCATGATGCCTATAACGATGCGACATCACAGCCGCTCAAGGACCCTAACTATGCCATGCGAATCAATCTGGAACCGGGCAAATACAGATTCGCAACCTTCGCCTTCCAAAAGAAATATGAAGATGCACTTGCGCAGCCAGGTGCCAAATTCCAGATAGCTCTGCCACAGCAAGGTGACAACATCACCTCCCTCCATGCCCGTCTCGACCGCGAACAGGGCAAGGTAAACAACCAGAGCCAACCGCTTGATACACTCTGGCAGGGACTCAGCAACGAACTGGTTGAAGTAAAAGACCTGCAGGTTACACGCCATACCATCGGTCTGGTTCGTGATACCAAGCAGCTCACCATCAGCCTGCATCAGACCGACGAGCCTGCCAACATCAATGCCGATGACTTCAGTTATCAGATAACCAATGCCAACGGCGATATCAGTTACGACAACTCTCTCCTCCCCGACGAGGAGTTGACATATACCCCATACTACACCTGGACCACTGAGTTTAAGGATACCGAGGGCAATGTAAAGGAGCGCACCGCTCATGCCGCCCTCATGTTCTCCCGACTCATCTGGCATCCGGCAGAAGAAAACGACAAGAACGCCATCCTCACCATCACGAACAAGACTACTGGCGAAGAGGTGGCACGCATCAATCTTGCAGACTTTCTGGCTCAAGGCCGTGGCGCCTTCGAAGCCCGCCATTATTCAGAGCAGGAATTCCTGGACCGAGAGTACGACTACAAGCTCGACTTCTTCCTCCAGGGCAACCAGTGGAAGTATGTGCAGCTCAGCATTTCCATCCTGGATTGGAGCAAGCGCATCCAGCGTGTCGATTTCTAACCGTTTCAGGTGTCAGAGCCCCTTCCGGGCATTTAGCTCATAAGAGTATTTGACTTTAAAAATTAGAAACAATGAAAATACGAGATTTCATTTTAAGTTTAGTTAGTTGGTTTATATTGTTGGTTACAGTAAGTTGCTCTGACGAACTTGGAGGCGAGCGCACTCCCATTTCGTCAGAAAGCAACTTGCATGTACTCGTGCCAACCGTGCTCAGCAGCCGCGGCACCAATCCCGACGATGCTTCCGGCCTTCCTACCTATAATGCCACGGTAGATGAATGCCAGATCAACGACCTGACCCTCTATGCTTTCCCTGTAAAAAATGAAGGCAAGCTCCTAGTAGAGACGCTCCCTGCCCCACTGGCTTCGATGATGCTGGAGCAGCATGTAGCTAACTATCAGCTCAATATCGAGCCGGGCACTTACCATATCTATGTGGTTGCCAATATGAACAAGGTGTTGAGCGGTCAAACTATCCAAACAGAAGATGATCTCAAAAAAATAGTACTGAGTTATGGCGTTGGAACAGAACCGGGAATGCCGGTTTCTACAAACATCCCGATGATTTATGAGCCAAAGGATGTGAACGGTAATATCATCGATACAAAAATAGAAAAAAGTGGTGCTAAATATACCGAGGTGGTAGCTAACCTGAAGTTTACATGCGTAAAGGTTAAGCTCAACCTGCTTTTCGACCCTACTGCTGAAGGTTCTGCATTCAAAGGAAAGAGCTATCGCATCAAGGATATTCTGGCTCAAAAGCTTTCTCCTAGCACCACGCTGAGTTGGAATGGAGCATTTAGCAATTCTAATGTTAGCACAGATTATGCCAATGGTTTTGAAAATGAAGTTTATGCAACTCCTTCTGAGGCAAGCAATAAGGGTGGTTATTATAAGGCGGGAGACTGGACAGAGAACGCAGACAATGCCAATGTGAATAATAAGAACATCATCACCCTTGTTCAGGGTGCTACTCCTACAGCTGCTCCACAGAATGCCGCCTATAAGTGGCTTTTCCAAGGCACTTACTATCTGCCTGAGCGTTATATCGCCAAAGCCTCTCAGCAGTCTACCCTCAAAGTTAATGGCTTTGTGAATGGTAGCTTTGAGAACAACTATACGATTAAGCTGGGACATCGTCAGGACGAGAGCCCAACTTCCACCGAAGTTCCGACCTTCCCTCGTGGCACCTATTATGAGATTATCGGCAACATCAAGAGTCTGGGAAACATGACTCTCGACTGTAATGTGAGCGTAAAGGACTGGACTCCTGTAACGATAGATGCCGAGTTCAACCATACTACTTTGTGGGTAAGCAAGACGAAGGCGAGCGTAACATCTACCACGACAGACTCCATCGACTATGAGTCGAACGTAATGCTGACAGATGCAGATTTCGGTTGCGATGAAAAGGTAACAACATCCAGTGGTGAGAAAGATGTGATTGTGTTGAGCAAGCTAGATGCAGTGAAGAATCATAGAATCACATTCAAAATCAACGAGGACATTAAGTTCTCCGACTATAAAAAGTACAAGGGTAAGGCAAAGGTTTGGATTAAGGCTGGTAACATTAAGAAGTATCTCGATGTAACCTATGATGCCTCTCCTTATTTTGAGGTAAATCCACAGGAAGTAACCATCTATTGGGGTAGCGACAACAATACCAAAGTGGTACAGTTTAAGACCAACCTCGGCGGTTTGGCTTTCACCGGTAACACCTCTTCCACCGTAGGTAAGTCAACCATTCAGGCATCTTGCGATAAACCTGATACTTCAGAAGGAACCTTCAAGATTAAGGCAACCAGTAACCCTGTTACCACGACAGTACATTACCTCACTGTGCAGCCAAAGGAATCTGCAGCAGACTTCGACTTTAAGAAGAAAATCAAGGTAACGGTAAAGCCTGCAGTAGGTAACTATCGTATCAACTTCCGTGCCATCAACGACCGCACACATTATAAAGGAGGTAATGGAACTGATAATTATGAGGGTACACTTGAAGAAAAGAAAGAGACTAATAATGTAACTGGAGAAAATACCAACTGGGCAGATGGATGGTATGATTTAAAGGATAAGGATATACCTAACCCAGACCATCATTATACCTATGTCTATACCCAGATTGGTGAGACAACCGGAACTGAAGCCAACTCTAAAGTTTGGAAATTTACAAAAAACTGGCCTGGTGATAAAATGGTTGCGGATTATACGAATGTGGGTTGGTATTACGTGGACTTCAAAGAGAATGAGAAGTCGAATGAGGAGTTGAATGAGAATGGTGCTACGGGAGTAAAGACCATCAAGCCTGGTGAAACATTGATTATATTCAGTAACAATACCTATACGAACCAAGGTTATACGCTTCATCGTTGCACTCACCACTTGGAGCCGGGTATTCCTCTCTTCGACTATGAGGATCGAGAGGGTTGGATTGTCTATGATCCAACATCAGATCCTACTTGGAACATATATGATGCCATGCCAACTATTGAGAACATCAAGTTTACCATTTACACCAAATTCCAGACTTACGGATGGTTTAAGGTATATGGTGTCGCCAATGGCAAAAATGGTGATGACAATAATAAAGAGCGCGAGTCTTTTACCATCTATGATACAGCGGGTAAAAGTTGGTCATGCGATAATTTGAATAATGGTTGGTATAAGACTGTGATTACTCTCAAGGCTGTTAAGGGAGACCACGAGAAGGACATCAGAATCAAAAGCGACAACAAAAGCGTCCTGCTTTTCAATGGCAACAGCTATGAGAAGCATGATGACACAGGCTATTACGATGGCACTTCTTGGCACCCTGGCAAACCATATGGTGTGAATTAAATAAGATTAGAATCAGATTTGAACACTGTTATAAATCAGTTTAAGCAATGAAGAAGATCAAACATTTAATGATATGGATTGGATTGCTCCTAAGCCTTGTTTCCTGCAAGGATACGATGGAGGCTATCGGACTCGGCGGGGATGAAATCCCTGCCGAGGGACTTGTCTTGAACCTTCAATTGACTAACTTCACCAAGCAACAGATTGGTACAAGAGCGGGGGCCTCGGAGACAGTCAAATCGCTCTGGGCTGTGTTCTATGGAGATAAGGACAAATACTTAGACAAGACAGATTGCTATTCTACCTTATCACAGCAGTCTGATGGCAGCTACAAGGTAAAGATAACCAATGTACCTGCTGGTACCAAGAATGTACATCTTGTAGCCAATGCCAGCGACATGACGCCGAACGAGGCACAAGACTTGCAGTCTCTCACTGCTGCTAAGGAGAGAGACCCTCAGCTTGATGCCCCTATCTGCTGGGGTAAAATTTCAATAGATAAACTTTTGGAAGCTAATCCTTCAGTGACGATGTTGCGCCAATGCGCCAAGATAAGTTTGGAGATAGACAATAGCATCCAGAGTAATTTCACTAATGCAGGCTTGTATGTCTATAACACGGCAACCAAGGCAGCCATAGCTCCTGCCAATTATATTGAGCCTACGACCGATGACTTGGCAGAATCTACCGTTCTCAGAACGGAAGACAACCCATTGGGCGGCGGTACCGCAACCACCGTGGCAGTAAATGAAACTTCTGCAGGCAAGGCAATGGTGATTATCAAGGCGAAATATAAGAAAAGAGAAGGATATTATAAGGTGGCACTCTACAAGGATGCTAAAGAGAAAATCCAATATGCCTTGCTCCGTAACCACCATTATACCATCAAGGTAACCAAGGTAAACGACTATGGCTTCTCTACGCTTGAAGAGGCTAAGAAGAGTCTGCCAGAGAATAGAGTGGAAGTAGAGGTGGTGGACGATAACCCAGAAATCACCCAAATGATAGCTTGCAAAGACTATGAACTGGGAGTGAGCGATTATCAGGAGATAAATGCAAACACAACAGAGGCTACCGTAACCATTGTTACTACCTTGCCAAAGGCAACGAGTAGTGATAGTGCGCTATATAGTGTCAAGAAAAATGATTCTTGGATAACCGATTGTCAGCAAGAGACCGTGAATGATATACCAGAGACAAGCAGATCTTCTAAAGGCAAGAAATATACCTTGAAGCTTACGCTTACAAAGAATGACCAATCAGAGGAACCACGTATAGGCACCATCACCGTTACTTATGGCGACCTTTCTCTTGATATAACCATCAAGCAGGCTGGTTTTGATTTTAGAAGAAAGGATCCTGATAGAATCGTAACCATGCAGTATAATAACTCCACCGTAGCTGCCAACTATTTCAACTGGTTGGACACTGGTGTGCAAGGCATCACTCCTGAAGAAATGCAAGGGGCTGTGAGAAATGATGGTTTGCATTTCTGCGTGGGAACAGCCGATATCACGTATCTTATCCCTAAACTTGATGGTGATCAGATTACTAAAAAGGATGATAAAATCAAAGTGGAAGAAGATAATGGTAAGTGGAAGGTAACCCTTACCAATACTACGGTAAACAAGAATTTGTGGAAGGCTTCATTTACCATCAAGAACCAGGCTGGCATCGAGATCACTTATCCTGTTTATCATACTGGTATCTTCCATAAGATAGATGAGACTTCCAAGGTATATAATGATTATCAGTTGACAGAAAACGGAGATAACGAGAAGAAGGTGAAGGGCTGGTTCTATTATGGTGTGGTAAAGGTAGAGGGAAAGAAGGCCGATGGAACCACCACTACTTATTATATGTTAGACCGCAACCTAGGTGCATCCAACAATGGTTACTATGCCCCAGATGTGGTGGCACTGGCAAAGAACAAGAAAGCCATTGGTGGCTATTTCTGTATCTCTGAAAAAAAGAGCACCAGCGATGCCACTCAGGATCTCTCCAGCACCTTGGCACCAACAGGCTATACCATTCCAATTGATGCCGTGTTCGAAGAATTAGTTAATGCAGGCAATCTGGAGGTGGTACCAAAGTCCACATCGTTAGGAGAAACCTACAACTGCGTGCGTATCAAGACGGTGGATTCCGAGTTGCCATACATCTATCTGCCTATGGGTGGATTCTTGGAGGGCGAGAGCCATAAGAACCCTATCCATGTAAATCTCTGGACCAAGACTTTGCTGTCAGGTACGCAGGGCTTCGGTACCAACAGTCCTGAATATGGTTTCTGGTATAGATACTTTGATGTTTACAACAAGAGGAAAGGATTATCCAATATGAGATTCGTGAGTGGTAGCAACGGCATGAACAATGGCCGCTACAAGGCGATGCCAATACGCTTGATTCTGAAATAAACATCAGATAAGTGATAAATACAATAACATCTTTTACTTATATATAATTAAAGTATAAAAAACAGCTGTTTTACAAAGAAGAGGGTGTGTCATAAGCCATACCCTCTTCCTTGATTCTTAGCTTCTCTCAAATCTGCAACTTTATTTCATCAATACGAACGCCAAAATCATCCATATAGCGTTTGTATATATAAGAGGCAACTTGTAATATTCCCATCATAGTCATTATTCATCTTATAGTTTATTGCCGCAGAGTTCCGCTTTTTTATTGAAACCGCCAAAGAAAATCAAAATAAATCTGCAAGTTATCTGCAAATTACAACACCAAGAAATTCACAATAAATCAACAAAATCCCCCGAATATAAGTTGTAAACTATAAACTGTAAACTTTCCTCTCCCGGCGGTCCTATCCCGTACAATCTGGCGAGACCGCTTTGGTCCGCCAACCTTAGAGCGTAGCGGTTCCGAGCGACGAGGAGGAGCGGTTTCCTCCCTCTTCCCTGAGGGTGAGAGGGTCGGGGTGAGAGGTGGAGCCTTCCTTAAGGGTAAGGAAGGACGGGATGATTTTAGAAAAAAAGCCCTGTAGGGCGGTTACATCCTTCCCTTTTCGAGAAGGGTTTCTGTCCCCTGTGGGGGGAACCGAAGGGGTCGTAAAGACTTTTAAGCCCATCAAGAATATCAAAAGAAATTAGTCATGACTATTAGGTTTTACCCTAAACATAGCCACAGTGTTTGAAAATTCTGCAACAATATCTAAAACATTCGGATTATCTTTTCGAATAATTAAAGCTGCAAAATTTTCAATTCCCTCCATATCTTCGATACTGACAGGCATCAAAATAAACTTATCTTTCATTTGATAAGAGGAAAACCAATATTCAAACAGACGGCTTCGCATATGCTGCTTACCATCCCCACTCTCACAAATATACAAGAGAGCTGCTTCGTTCATATTAAAGAAGTTCTCTATGATAAGCATCACCGTATCACGCATTTTCAAGTCTCGTGGAGAAGGTATTTTATTTACATTGATGATAGAAAAGACATATGATTCTGCATTTTCAATGATGTCATCATCATCAAAGCCAATAGCAAGTACCACACCAAAATCACTTTTAAAGCGATAAGTTCGAGACGTTTCATGCCAATAAACCTCATAAGGAGCAGAAGCATTAATTATATCCAAAGGAAGTGGTTTCATTACCAAACATTTATATATTTAGGATATACCCCCGTTCGTTCCTTATATTCCTCACAAAGGCTCTTAGTAATTTCAGCTACACGAGCCTTTTTACGCTCTTTTGCCGCCATAAATCTTTTCATAGCAGCTTCACGTTTTTCCCAAAATTCTTTATCTAATGTATCCATAATAGTTCTCCTTTTAAATTCTTTAATTGCAATCTGCCGCAAAAATACGCTTTTTCCTCGAAACCACCAAGAAAATCAAAAGAAATCTGCAACTCATCAGCGAATTACTACAAAATCAGCACTTCAATAATCCTAGCATCAATCCAAACATCTATATCTCCAGGAGTACGTGAATAAGGATTCGGATACATCAAGGCATTCCCCTGACCTTTCAGAATGCAGCACCTCAACCCATCCTCTCTCAGCATCGAGAAGAGCTTACCAGCCACAGCATTCACCTTCATGTTCTGCCTGCGAATCTGTTGCGCCTTACCCATCCAAGTCATCAGCAGTTCCCTCCCTATCGGGTTCTGCTTCAACTCCTCAGGATACTCCTTTCCCAACCTCTCAATACCCTCAAAGCAAAGCCCCAGCAACGCCTGCTTAGAAGCAAAGGAATAAAGTTCCTGCTAGTCCATACCAGTAATCACCCTACTCATATCCTCCTTACTTTCAAGGCAATACTTCAGAAAAGCGAAAATTGCAGTTATATCATTTATTCAACTATTAATCTTTATTAAATTATTAATACTATCGCACCAATTTACGTCATAATGATGTATATTTGCAATCAGAATGATTATCAATTAAACATTATAAGCTTATGGCACAGATAGCAATGACAGTCCGTATGGACAACCAGCAGAAAGCACAGTTTGATAAACTCTGCGAGCAATTCGGCATGAGTGCGAATACCGCTATCAACATCTTTGTTAAGGCAGTAATTCGCAGTAAGAGCATTCCCTTCTCCATTCAAGCAAAGAATGAAGAAGAAGATGAAGTGACTGCAAAAGCAAAAGCTGCGTTCCAGTATATGTGTGACACAGCAAGAGAGGATAACATTGATATGTCACTTGATGAGATCAATGAAGAAATCAGAGAAGTCAGACGATTAAGAAAAGAACGCAATGGTATATGCAGTCATTGATACGAACATTATCGTGTCCTCGTTTATAACCAAGAACCCTTCTTCATCAACAAGAAGGGTCATTAATAGTATGCTCAGTGGTAAAATTAAGCCATTGTATAATGAAGAAATCTTGGATGAGTACTTTGATGTACTAAATAGGTCAAAATTTCATCTAAGTGAAATCAGAATCCATGAGTTATTGAACTTTTTTAAGCAATACGGCATTGATTCTTCCCGTTTTCCTTATGATGGCACCATGCCAGATGAGGACGACCGAGTCTTCTACGAAGTCTGCCTGAGCAAGGAAGATTCCTTCCTGGTTACCGGTAACCTCAAGCATTTTCCAAAAGAACCGCAGGTAATTACAGCTGCAGAAATGATGGAAATCTTAGACAACGAACTATAAGCGCATTTGAAATTTAAGCATTATGATACAGAACAAATTATTCCGTGATTGCCTCGCTGCGATACCTGCCGAGCAAAAGGCTGAGTTCGATTTGTCTTTCGGTATTGCCGAGCGCATTAGTGAGATTCTGAAAGCCAAGGGTCTCACCCAAAAGGATTTCGCCCGCTTGCTCAACAAGCGAGACACAGAAATCTCCAAATGGCTAACAGGCAGACATAACTTCACGACTCAAACCATTGCTCGTATAGAAACAGCTCTAGGTAGTAAACTCATCAGCATAGCCCATTGATTGGGCTATGCCCTATTTATAATATCTGCACAGCCATTCATAAATATTCCAGTAATAGGCATTTTCATTTTTCGTACTTAATATCTATTGTTTCATTACACCCTATCGTTATCTGACAACAATCCATTCCTTCTTTTTGACATCATAATAAATCTTGTCACGATATACATCCAAAAGCATTAATGCAGAATCAACCTTATTTGCTTGAAGATAATAAGACTTACCATCATCTATAACTTTAATTCCATATTCATGCTTTATAAGTTTCATTTTATTCTCTAAGACTGAAATTTTCCGTAACAGTTGATAGTTTTCATTTATTAATTCATTTGAATCTAGTGAGCCATTAGTTTTATGCTGTTTCGAGTTCCTGTTGGTGTCGATTCCAAGGGTTCTTACCATTTGCTCATAATTCTCTATAATTGCATTTTTATCACTGACATCTTTTTTCAAACTTAAATTAGACAAATTAACGATAGCTGCAAATGCAACTATTAGAATACAAAATATGCAAGAAATCATAGCAACAATTCGAGCCTCTCTCCTAGCTTTTTCTGTTGTAGACTTAAACTCTTCCATCAACTCATTTGCCCGTTTTTGGTACTTTGATACATCTATACCAGTAGCCTCCAATTGCCCCAATTCTTCCATAATGTCATTATACGTTCTACTTTCCATGTATTGTATCGTTTGAATATTTAATAAACTTTTCTTTTAACTCATAATAAGACTTCAAGAAGTTCTCTTTTTGCTCCAAGTATTCTCTTTGATGCTTAGTTTCTATTTCCGTTATTTCACGAGTCATCATTATTTTCTCGTAATATGTACCTAACCAAAAACAACTCGTACAAGAAACAAAAAAGAAAGAACCTACAACCTTATATTTCTTTATGACTGCAGTCAACTGCTCAATATTTGCTTTTTTCTTTTGCATCACATTGTTATGTATTAAAAAGGCAAATCCTTTCCCTGTTTTTCATCAATCATAGGCTCAAAGCCATTGACAGGAACAGGATTCTTGGGAAATGCAGGTTTATGGTTCAAACTATCCAAACCAAAAATAGAGCAAAAAGTGACCTTGTCGTCATCCACAATACTTACGATGTTTCGATAGTTTGTTGAAGAAGTATAAGAACGGACACTATTGACAGAATGGTTCACTAAAGAGAGGCTTTGACTATTTTGAATTAATACCACCTTATCAAAAAATTCCAAGATACACCCACTAGGTACAATACAGCTAGACAAAGGCTTGTCTATAATATCCTTATCAAATTTTGCAAAATTTGTACTTCTCGAAGATATATAATAAGAATCTGCCAATCCATTTGCTCTTACCGTAGCATTGAGTATTGATCCATCACTCATTACAAAGAAGCCCTTCTGCGAACTATTGAAACTATAAACTATATCTTCTTTATCTATGTTAGATTTATTAAAGAGAGTTTCCATACCATAGACTTCTGTTCCAAACTGCTTTATAATTTTCCTTTCAGAAATTTTAGCCTTGGAATAAAAATGTTTCTCCGCTGTGTCTTTTTTCAGCAAATACTCATTTCGATAATAGTCAAACTCAGAAGTACCCTCATAATTCATCAAATCAGTTGTCATCCAACCTGTACGTAGAGAGCGTTTACATTGAGGATGCCGCTCATCAAGCCTAAACTTTGAATCAAAATCTAAGATTTCACCAGTCAAAAGCCCATCCCAATCAGCAGAGATAACAACAGAGCCATAATTAGCATTCACCCCAATCACTTTGCCATCATAGCATTTTTCCAAATGAGAAGGATTTATCTGGTAGTTATCTTCCAAGTTCAGTCGAGATTCATACAGACCATCCTTGCATCCAAGAAACAACCGATAGCCATAGAGTCGTATATCCAGAGGTATGGATGAATATTCACCGATGCTTTTACACTCTTCTTGAATATCTTTAAAATTTAATTCAAATTCTATTTCTTTGGCAGCTTTCAACCAAATTTTTTCTACCACCTCTCTTATCTCTGTTACACCAAATATAATCTTGGCAGCTTCACCCTTAGAGTACTCATTATGTAAGAATATCAATTCTATCAAACTAGAGTACTGAGGATATTCATATTTTAAGCGATTTACAACCTTATGATAAGAAACGTATAGCAATTGTCCATCTGCCATAACAAGAAATAGATACCCACCATAGAGATAACAATCTATAGCTTCCACATTAATTGAAAATTTAACGACAGGATTCATAAGATATGTTTTAAAAGTTTACGATAAATTCCTTTAGAAATTACATTGATGGAGTACCAATGTTCCACAAGTTCATCTCCAATATATTGGCTATTGGTAGGGTAACCATGCCATGCGTCTTGTGCATTAGGAGGAATCGGGAAAAAGGCAAGACGTTCACCAGTTTGACCAAGTAAGTTTTTTCCTTGATTCAAAATGGCATAAAGACCTTTACCATCATCATTCATCCATCTTTTATCTATCACCTTTATGTTCTCAGGATATGGCAAACCAGTATGAACATCTGCCAAATTGAATATAGAGTACTCAAAATTAGCATCATCAACCCATCTAGTCTTATCTTTCCTTTTTGCAGCTTTATAGCTATGATAAGGAGCAGGTTTATAAACATGTCCTTGTCCGTTTGGACCAAAAACAATCCCATGATTTTCTTTTTCCCTTTTTCTCATAACCAAATTGTATATTCTATTCAGGCTACTAAGCTCCCATCCTCGAAAACTAGTTCAAAAAAATGGGGAGAGTAGAGCCGTTCACCGTATATTTATTATTTCTTGTTCTTCATCCTCCAGAAGAAGTGCCAAGTACGGAACAATGGTTCACAAAGCGCTTCAGCAGGATAATATCGAACGAAGTGCATATTCCTCCATATCTTCAGGAAATACTTCTTCCTCATACTCTGATGCGTAAACCTAGCATACTTTGTAAAGTGCCTACCGAAGTTACCACCATCCAAAATCTCTGCCAACAGCAACCTCCCACGCTTCTCATCAATTGGCACTATCATCTTATCCTCAGCCAATCCAAGCACCTCATGAAGCACAAACATTACCGCCCCTGCGAACTTCCACAATCCCAAATACTTCAGTTCTCTCTGTACCACATCCAAAGCAGTAGAGGCAGAAGAATCTGTAGTGAAAGCAGAACTGACAGAAGTAATAGAAGAACCTGAAGAACAGGAAACAGAACCCGTATCCCCACTAACACCCCGGCGGTCCCATCCCGCACAATCTGGCGAGACCTTTGATGGTCCGCCATCCTTAGAGCGTAGCGGTTCCGAGCACCGAGTAGGGCGGTTTCCTCCCTCTCCCCTGAGGGTGAGAGGGTCGGGGTAAGAGGTGGAGCCCTCTTTAATGGTAAAGAGGGACGGGGTGATTTTAGAAGAATTTTGATAGACTTTATAAAAGTCGCAAACAACGTAGTAATAGTCAATGATTTGCCTCATTCCAATCCCTTCGTCAAAGAAATGGTGATACAGATGCGTCAGCTGATAAATCACATTAAATGCTGTCGTTGGCACAGCAATATCCCCTGCCCCATCGGGCAGACTCACAATATGCGAGCATTACAAATCCGCATTCCTTCGAAACCATTTCTGCAATCTAGCATGATAGATAGGATTATTCATGGAGCAAGGAAAGAAATGCAACTCTACAGGCACACCATCCAAGGAAGTCTCTAGATGCTGCAGTCTGATATCATCTTCCAGTTCAAACTTCTTTTGAGCATATTCCATAATCCTCTCCATACTAACATCAATCCAAACATCAATATCTCCAGGAGTACGTGAATAAGGATTCGGATACATCAAGGCATTCCCCTGCCCTTTCAGAATGCAGCACCTCATCCCATCCTCTCTCAGCATTGAGAAGAGCTTGCTCGCCACAGCATTCACCTTCATGTTCTGCCTGCGAATCTGTTGCGCCTTACCCATCCAAGTCATCAGCAGCTCCCTTCTAATAGGGTTCCGCTTCATCTCCTCAGGATACTCCTCTCCCAATCTCTCAATACCATCAAAGCAAAGCCCCAGCAACGCCTGCTTAGAAGCAAAGGAATACAGCTCCTGCCAGTCCATACCAGCAATCACCCTGTTCATATTCACCTTACAACCAAGACAACATCTCAGAAAAGCGAAAATATCCAACAATTCTTTATAAGGCTTCATCATACCACCCATTAATACTAGTTTCAAGTCACTTTCTATCATATTTTTTATATGATAACAAAGTCATATAGTTCTCTAATGTAAACCTTCTCAAAAACTTTATATAGCCAAAATAAGCAATAATAGTACTAAACCACAAAACAATTACTACCATCACGCTCGCCCATGAAATATTATAGTTTTGTATCAAGACATGAAGTTCCTCTTTACCAATCAGTTTGGCTAGGATTACCAAAGTTTGTGCAATTATAAAATCTGTAAATAGACAAAGAATGAGCGTAATTGCTCTCAGAAAACCATATAATGCTACATAATTATCAACCTTACTTTGACACTCTTTACAATTTACATAAACATAGTGCATAACTATCCTATGGAAATCACACTGAAGATTAATCGGGGGTCTTTTTACCCCGAGTTCATCGGCCAAAGCAAACAATTTCTCCTCTATACAATTTACGATATATCGCTCCTGAGGTCTTGTCACGAAATTAACAATTGGGGTTGAAATAAAATTTATGCCCATCACAACGATTGATACAGGGAACATAATTATCCAGAGAAAGATACGATATATTAATCGCAAATCAAAGTTCAAAATTAAATTCCTAAAGAAATTAGCAGCTACGAATTTCCCACTAAATGTATATTTCCAAATCCAAATCTTAAAATGCCACATAGTCTTAGGTTCGTACTCAAAGTCTGCATACCAAAAATTATGATGAACATTTTTTTTCTGGTTGCTCAATAGATATAAACTTGGATAACCAAAAGCTTTATTCGTGAAAAATTCGATAGTTATCGCAGACAAGTAAGAAATAAGATGCCCTAAGATATATGCACATAGAATAAAAGGAACAGCAATCTTTACAAGATCAAGAGACTTACCATTAGAATAATAACCAATGCTATCATACAAATATGAAATTGGCAATATATCTTCTTTCGTCCAAACGATATATGAACTCCATATTATCAAGAGGGCAAACGCCCCTGGAAAGAAATAGCCAAGAAAATCAAATAAGGAAAATGGATTTTTCTCTTCCATCGTATGTTATTTTTTAACTTCACCAATGTTTCCTACACTCATTGAATTGGTTGATAATACTCTATTTTGTGAAGACACTGCATTTTTCTCAGAATTGGCAACTACTATCATATCTTTAAGTTGTGATACTAAACTATCAGATGGTTGCTTCAAAAACTGAAATTTATGACATTTTTCCAAAAAAGAAACAAGATCGAGACAATAGAAATCAGCAGCAATACCTGAAATTTCTTTCGTTTTAATAGCAAATTCAGAAACTATAGAGGGGTTTGGACCTAATATACGATTATTATCATCCATATTAAACCAGTCCTTGGTTTTACTTCCCCTAACCATGACAATATTTCTTTTATAGTAGGATGCAAAACCTTGCATTTCCTTCCAAATAATATAGTCTCTATATCTTTCTCGTTCATTAGTATTACCATTGTCCATACCAGGTGGCATCTTCTTCCCATATCGTTCACCACCTCTTCTGAACAATTCACTCAACTGGGCATCAGTGTAATTTACACCAACTTTATCCTGTGAAAATATTTTATCAATCCTTTCCTTCTTGGTATTTTTCTCAAGTTCTAAATCAAGAGCATTGATATCAGAATCAAAACTGGTCTTGATTTTATCAAATGTATCCTTAAAATTTGCCAGTACATCATCCTTGAGATAAGGATTCGATTTCATATTAATCACATTATCATGAAAGTTTTCTAATTGCTTTCTAGCATTATTAATCAATTGCCTTTCTCTTACGATATAAGAATTTACATTGCACATAAAAGAAAAACCAACATCATATGGCATCCAAAGTTTGTCTGACATCCATTCACTTTCTAGTATATCCAGTAATTCCGAAGAATTTTTCTCCTCCATTTGGAAAAGCATCAAAAGAACTTCTGTGTCTATGACAATAGAAGTCTTAGAATTTTCCAAAAGAGCTTTTAACTCATCTTCATTTAGATTACATAAACCTTTAAACGACTCCTTCATCTTGTATTATATATTTTCTCACCCACTCATTATCAGCTATCACATTAGTCCATGCTGCACGGTGACCAGTTTCTACAACTAAAAGTCTATCATTAGAATCTAAACAGCCCATTAAATTATCACGTACTTCCTTATGACTCAATGGCGAAACTATACACCACACAGATTCGGTTATTTTTTTCTAAAAATAGCGTAACTATTTGATAATTAAGAAATAAGAACAAAATAAAACTAACTTACTCGGCGAAAAATCGGTGAAGATATAAAGAACTGCGCATGTAGGCGACATTATTGTTTTGTTTGATTATAGTAATGCAATAACATAAAAAAAAGACGGATCCATGAAATATATCTTTGAATGGTGCGTTATATATATAATAAGGTATAATAATATTAACTAGGGCGTTTCACTAAGAAAATTAGAGAAATGACCAAAAAAAATTATGTTTGTAAAAACAAAGAGTCCATTCAAGAGATTATTGGGTGGACTACTCCAAAATTGCATCAGGCCTCTGAATGCTACGTTTCCTTTAAAGTTTTCGATCCTTGCTACGGAAAGTTGCGCCTAAAAAAGATTATGCTAGGACACATAAAGGGTAAGCGAAATCAGCGAGTGTACGGCGAAGCTCTCATTAAGCGTATTACCCAGAAGCTTCTTGAAGGATGGAATCCATGGATAGAGGAATCCAACCGAGAAGAGTATTCCTTATTCGCTGATGTTTGCGGCAAATACAGAGTGTATCTAGCGAAAATGGTAAAAGAAGGTGGACTGAAGCCTGGCACTCGGCGCAACTATGAGGGTAAATTAGACTTCCTGCAAAAGTGGTTAAACGGCGACGAACATATTACTTATATATATCAGTTCAATAAAACTCTAATCAGTAAGTTCCTAGATTATGTACTGGTCGGACGAAATAATGCTCTAAGAACAAGAAATAATTATATCGGTTGGCTAAAGTCCTTCTCCAGCTATCTTGTCGAACGAGGATATGTTCAGAAAAATCCGACTGACGGCATTAATGTAACGACGAAACTACAGCATAAAAATCGAGACGTTATACCTAACGATGTCCTGCGACAGCTCAAATCCTACCTTGAGAAAGAAAACAAACACTTCCTGCTTGCATGCTATTTTCTCCACTATCTGTTCGTTCGCCCTGGAGAAATGTGCAGCCTACGAATCAGAGATGTATCAATAAAGAAAAAGACGCTCTCTCTAAGCGGGGCTAACACTAAAAATGGTCGAGACGCCGTGGTTACTATCCCGAACCACGTTATCGAGCTGATGAAAGAGTTAGGCATATTCTCAAGACCTCAGAATTATTATATTTTCGGTAATAATTTTCGACCAGGACTAGAAGCACTGAAGGCTAGAACCTTCTCGCTATATTGGGACAAAAACGTCAGAAAAGCATTAAAGCTAAACGCATCATATAAGTTCTACAGCCTGAAGGATACTGGCATAACTAATATGATAAAATCTAAAACAGACCTGCTGTCTGTTAGAGATCAGGCGAGACATTCATCTGTCGATATTACCAATATATACACGCCGCAAGACTGCAAAGAAGCAAACAGCGCACTTATCAACTATGAAGGTGTATTTTGATAAAATGATTGTAGGAGATTTGCTCTCCTACAATCCTACTTTCCTACAAATCACGCGGATAGCACTCTACATGTATGCGCCCATCGATGATGTACATCTCAAGTTCATAACCTTCGTCAAGCATTTTTGAAATTTCATTTTCCGTTGGAATATCTTTTCTCTCTTCTGTTTTATGATTCAATATTTCGTTTGCCATATTCTTATATTTCATATCAATATTATATCTTTTCCTGAGTTGTATAGACCTATAATGGCCTTTAATTACAAAAAATTTCCATGCTTCCTCGTCTAACTCCTCCTTTATGATTTGCCTCTTCATTCCGTATTCGTTGTAATGACCGAAGATTCCCAGGTATGAATTAACCGACTGAATGGCATGGTTGATGGCTTCAATATCTCCATTTCTGGCAGCATCATTAAGCTTACGTACAGACTTCCTGAAGTTGTTAATGGTATTGTTAACCGAGTATATTCTGTCTCGCTTAATGATAGCTCCCACAAACCTGACACCTTTAGAGTAATGCTGGAAATAAAATTTCTTCTCATTCAGCCGCAGGCCTAAAGATGCAAGCGTTTCCCTTATCATCGGCATCAGGCGAAGGAGCGTCTCTTTCCGTCTCGCCACCAGAACCATATCATCTACGTATCTTACATGGTGCTTGCAGTAATAATCTATCTTCCAATCGAGTTTCGATAACAGGAAGTTAGCAAAGAGTTGAGCAAAGAGGTTGCCGATAGCTACGCCTCTGTCTTCTCCATTCGTGAACAGAGACTTCTCTTTAGGCAGAAACTCCCAGAGATAATCGGCGCTCTTCTTCTCGCAATCCTTCTCGGGATGGTGCATAACCACCATATTGCATAGCCAACGGAGATCTTCCTTGTCATCCCCATGGTAATTCCTTACGATGAAATCATCTACCATCTTAGCAAGAAGCGGCTTATAGATGCTCATAAAGAATCCCTTCAGATCGATCCCCATCACGTAGGCATCTTCTGTATAATTCTCGCTCACTTCCATAATATCCTCCTGAAGCTGCCTGATACCAGCCAGCTGGCCCTTGCCTTTCCGGCAGTTGTATGTACGGTCAGAAAACTGAGACTCAAACAGGGGTTCGAGTCTCAGTGCGATATAGTGGTGGATAATGCGGTCACGAAACTGACCAGCGAACACTTCGCGATAGCGAGGGTATCTAACAACAAAGCAGATAGATTTGCCGATCTTATATTGACGTGAATTGATTTCGTCGAGCAACTGAACGAGGTTACTCATATAGTTCATTTCAAATTCCGTAGCGCCGACTGTTTTCCGCTTATGACGGCGGCAGTCGAAATATGCTTCTAAGAGAATGCTAAAATCTATCATTTTAATATCTGTCTGCTTATATCTTCTTAATTTAATGCTGACACCGGGCGAACATGATTCTTATCCTTAACCTTATTGTTCCAGTTGTTGAGGTTGCCGTCGCCAAAGTTCAGATTCCACGCGTTCGCAGGACTGTTCTCGGTTGACGCCGCAAATTTCTTGTTCTCAACTATATATGATAGGATGCGGCCCATTTAATTAAGAAAGGTTGCTCTCTCGGCTTGACGTATCTCGCCGACCCTGGCTTAAATCACTCAAGCTGTAGTCTACTGTCTGGAACTCATCTCAGCAGCCTGCGCTCTAAGGAGTGATCCTTTCCATGCTGTGCATTGTTTTCCGACGTCCTCTCGCAAACGAAGGAGGCTCGCGAGTCTGTTTGTACCCATTATCCACCTTTGTTCTCCAGCAATATCTATCAAGGTCGATATAACTTCGAGATCGGTTTGAAGTTGAGCGAGATGTTCGATGCGAACACTCAGATCGCTGAGCATATACGCTTTGGCGATATGATTCAGACTATCAATAAGCATATTACATAGTCTGTCTCCAAAAATCGGACGTTGTGACTTTGGAAAATTCTTAACCACACCTATAGTTATATCAAGCATCTGCTTTACATCTAGATATATTCTCGTTTTACTTGCCAACCTTGTCGCTGCCATATTTCCTTGTTTTAAATACTCTACTGGAGATGTCCTCGACTTTAAGGTCGAGGACGATTAACTATTAACAACTAACTATCGTAAAAATGCTGACACCGGGCGAACATGATTCTTATCCTTAACCTTATTGTACCAGATGTAGAGGTAGCCGTCGCCAAAGCGCAGACTCCACGCGTTCGCAGGACTGTTCTCGGCAGATGACCAGTACCAGCTTGTATCTAGCTGCTGAGCTCCCTTAATGAGTGACAGCGCATAGTTGATCTTTGCTTTATTAGCATACATCATCAGTAATTCCCCCGCCGATGGCAGCCACCAGTATCCGGCGGTCAGACCTTTACCCTTACTGTTCGCTCGACTATACAGTCTACAATAGCCTGGAGCGTAGGCAGCAGTATTCGTTACGTGCGAATCGGACGATGCTTTGATGGCGGCATCCGTATGCTGCCGGCCATTAAAATCCAGCATGGCAGCGAGTCGGTTATTCCCGGTAACCTGAGCAGTAAAAGTGTCGTCGTTGCCGTAGTTAGGAAGTTCTGCCTGTACCTCTGCGCTCGACCATGGTAGCGCATCTGCCTGTGTTGGAGCGACAACCAGATGACGGCCACCTTCAAATATTACTACGCCATCCGCTATTTCTCCGCCAGCTTCCAAGCTTGGCCACTGTGCTGGAGCAACCATGAGCGGATATCCATCATTTGCACGATGATACATGATGAAGACGCCATCATACAACTGAGCCATATTCTTTTCGAGATAAGGCTTCATAGTGTTAAGACTTGCGTTAGTAACGGCCTGGCCGTTAGCAGACAGCCAATCGCTGATTTTTCTTGTCTTTATAGCCATAATATTATGTATTTAAAAGATATTGTTACTTATTTTTCTCTTCTACCGATACCGCATTGCTGATAGCGGCATTCACTGCGTCAATGAAGCAGGGAGCGGTGGTGCGTTCAACGAGTTCCTTGATGATTTTCACTTCATCGTCTGTGTACTCGGTTTCGTCATTTCCGTTCCACATTTTCACAGCAAGAGCCTGTCCTGCCAGCCCCAATCCTGCTCCCTGCGAGTAGATGATGTTTGCAATCTGCTTGCGTGCGTTAACTACCTGACACCGATTCTTGTCGAGTGTCATAAATACTTCGAGATGTTCTAACTTAACTTTCATATTAATTTTTGCTTTTATGATTATCTATTTATCCAATCCAAATCTTTTTCTCCGCTCCAGAAGATTCCACGACCGAAATAGGTCTTATCCTTCTGGCTAGGAGTAAGTAATTCTGGGTTTATATATACAAGATTTATTGTTTCTCCACCAAAAAGTTGATGCCATCCACCGACATCACAGAAATATATTTCATTATTATTGTCTCTGGCATTTATTGCCATCCAACGCTTACCTGTTCCTCCAGGTACAAACTCGTAATAATTTTTACCAATATTTCGAAGAGGATTGAATACTACTATGTCAATAGGACATCCGGACGATTCTTCATTAGGACTATACAATGGAATTTTGTATACGGTTTTATTGTCATACGTAGTATGTTCAAGAGCCACAACTGTATATCCGCTATCATATCCGTCTGGATAAACGCGCATACTACCACCATTTATCACTGCCAATGTACTCTGTCGATGCCCAAAGGCTGATCGACACCATACATTACTAGCATAGAAACGCCAACCCCTTTTCGCCGCAGAATTATATCCTTGATTATAAATATCTGCATCAAATGTTATACGTCCAGAACTATCAAAATATATTGAACCAGCGCTTTTAGTTCCATCAGAACTAACCGCAGTCAATCTGTAAAAAGAGCCTGTCACACTCTTTAGTTCTCCTGCGAATATACCATTAGACGCATATAACGAACCATCTTTCTTTACGCTGAATGGAGCATCAGCCCCATTCGGTGCGCCAAGCCACAGAGCGTAATCATTATCATTACTAACAACCCTAAACGAGCCAAACATTGCGCCACCTGACGGATTGTACAGATTAATCTGATTGCTTCCGAGCATATTGATGGTAGCGTTCTCGGCAAGAAGAAGATGAGTTGCTATTGATTTATATTGGCTCATCTTTGTCCAATGCCCATCAGTCAAACTAGGCGAAGAAGTTGCGTTGTCATACGTTTTAGTACATTGATACCACTTGCCTTTAACACACACAACATCAACGTATGCTTCTTCTCCTGAACCCGAAAGATACTTATAGCTGCCCGATTCAAAACCGTCATGTTCACGCATAAGAGCACCTTTTTGCCCTTTGTCTCCTTTCTGAGAGAAGGAGATTGAGCCAGTTACTTCTGCTAAAACCTTTGTCATAGGCTGTACTATATAGTTCCTGTTATCGAATACACCGCACCCTTATAGGCTCTGATACCAGCTTCGGTAATCGTAAACGTATTTCCCGATTCGGTGATTGCTGAATTGATAGGCACACCTGCGTTGGAATAGAGCGACATAGAAAATGTTACTCCAGTCTCATTTTCGGTTGAACCTCTCTTACGCATATATGGCTTATAGACAATTTTGCCGCCTGAGTTTTGAATGAAGTTCTCAGCTACAGGGTTGTTGTTGCCGTCCGTAGGGTTCGGATAAAGAATGTACTCGTCTGATACGTCATTGATAGTCTGTGTGTCGGAAGCATAGAAACCACCAGCCTTCCATGCTTCGCACTTTACGATGATGGACGAATCCACGTCCGTCTCGTTGATGGTAAATGTAGGAGAGTCACTATCCTGCCTGAGTACCCATGCGTTGCTAGCATCTGGCAGATACCACTTGAATGTATATCCAGTAGATGTAACCATATTGCCATCCGTAACCTGCGCCTTGACAGTACAGGTTCCACCCTTCTCCGTAATCGTGAAGAGATTCCTGTCTGACGTTGCGATGATGTTCACACGCTTGGAATCAATCACACCTTCGGCTATATATACTGGGTACATAGCTTGAAGTTTCACATTTGTGTTTGATATGGATATATCAACCTTACAGATAATAGTGAATGAATCGCCACCATTGATATTGACAAGGTTCTTATTGACCGTAAGGGTCGGATTGCCGCTAGCATCAGACCCCTCCGTGAAATGACCTGCCGCACCGCCAAATGAATTCGTTGAAACGTGCGAAGCATTGAAAGTCAGCGCAACACCTGCGACAATCCACGTTGGGGTACCTCTAGTGAGGTCAAACGAATTGCCCGCACCCTGTTCCGCCGAATATGCCTGCATAACCAGTTTTGGCTTCGTTGCACCGCTCGCCTCGAAGTTAGGCACAACGTTGGAAGGTGACGCAGGGTTGCCGTCATAATTCTGATACACGTCTCCTGTAGTACATTGCAGAATAGTGTGCAAGGTAGTACCATTACTTGTAACGGTAATCTGTCCTGTAACTGTAGCTTTACTCATTGTTTACCTCACTTTCTTCTTTTGTATCTGTATTTTCGTTACCTGTATTCTCGGAAGACGGATTGTCGCTGCCGCCAGAACTGATATTGCCATTATCTTGGGTATCGCCATCGCCGCCGAACTCAACTGGGGTATAGCAGGAGACAGGAGTATCAGTAGTTCCCTTGATTTCCGCAAGAGCATCACTCTCTACTACAAGTGAGCCGCCGACATTGGCTGCCCTCTCGTTGAGGTTCACACCTTTCACGCCATTCAGCTCACTCTGATAGAGCAGACAGTTTCCGTCACTTGTCATTGTCAGCGGTACTCCGCTTTTGATAATGGTCTCTGCGACCTGCTTAGTTACCTTAACGTAGTATTTCATAATTTTGATTTTTTAAAAGTTAAACACTATCCGTTATTCTCGTCAATCTCCCTTGATATGATGTATTTTCCGCCCTCATCCACAAGGGCATTTCCGTTCTCGTCAACAATCAGCTCGTAAGCACCTCGGTCTTCGATAGACAGGCGAATGCTCTTCTTAGCCTCAAATGGGCACTGGAATGTCTCGCCATAACCTAACGTCTCTGCACTCTGCGTCATTGTAGTAACACCATTATTTGTGCTCTTGCCATATGTTATCTTCTGCCATTTTGCTCTCAGCACTTTTTTCCAAACGGATGGTTCGATAACTCCATTGTTGTCGCTGACAATAGCTCGGCAGGCAACTGATGTCGCATCTTCATTGAGTCCGAAGCCATCGCCGATGAACTGAGCCGTGAGCGGCGGTATGGTTCTATTGATGTACGTAACCTTCCGAGCATCAGCATCACGGGGCGAGGAGGGAATACTGCCGCTATAGATATAGCACGCTCTCAACTCATATCCGATACCTTCGCCTATCATATCACAATCAATAGTGATAGAGGAAATCTGACCGTTTGCGCCCTTGGTCATTGCCGTAATCTCGTAATTCTCGGCATCATCAACAGATGATATAAGCTGCTTCGTACCGTTGTCAAGAATGCGATACCACCATATTCTCGTCTTGCTGTCTGCTGTCTTATCCTTAGCTCCAACCATAATCTTGGCGGTAAGAGTTTTAGATGCAGCGTGCCCGATAGGATTCCACAGCACTGTAGGTGGACTATCAAGCATAATCTCAGCTCTCGCATTGGTACAATCTTCAAGATAGAGAGCCTTGTTAGCCACGAACGTGTACTTATATCCGCAAACTGGGTCTGTCCAGCTTCCTTCAAATCGCATTGTTCGTGGCTTGCCTAGAACGGAGTTCTGCTTGATATAGAGAGTTCCCTTATCCGAACCTTCCCTCACAGCTTCATATCCAGCCTTCACACTTGCATTCTCACTTGTAGCTACTACCACGATGCCGCTAGATGTCACCTCCGACCACTTGAATGTATCCAACTGACTATTGAAGACAGGTGTTTCTCCTGGGTTATCGGGGTCGATGAGATGGCAGGAAGGAAACATCGTGCAAGGTCGAATGGTGAAGTCGGGCGAGAATGAGCCTTCAATACCATCATACTGCTGTCTGTTGATGATATTGCCGACAATCTCTATGTTGCAGGATTGAGAGTAAGCCGTAGGCTGTATCTCCATCATCTTGTCAACACTAACCACTAATTCTTTAGCCATATTCTATTTATTTTAAAAATTCAACATTAATCAGAAACTAACACTCACATCTTTGGAATACATCGTCTCTCCATCCTTGATTTCGGCATTACATCGGAATGTCACACTACCTATCTTGAATGCAGCACCGCCAAGGTCTTCATAGGTCAAATCAACCGACAATCCGCAGTTGGCGTGAGAGAGTGCCCATTTATTATCTGCCGTTGGATTTCCGCTGTCTCTAGTCCATACAACATTGACCATAGAACCGGTCACGTCTTGATTGTAGAGCCTTCCGACTACTGATAGAGTAGTGAATACTTTCCAAGAGCCATCAGCATCCGTTGCCATCAAGTCGTTGAGACGGAAGTTCCACCGCTTCGATGATAGCATTTCGAGCGTGAAATAAGGGTTGCCTTCGACGAACGCCCAAGCGGTAGATGAGTATGTTGGCGGCTTTGTTGTCTTGTCTTCTAAACACTTCCACTTGCAGCCGAGGTAATAGACGGCATCAATCGTTCTGTCTCCATTGCGGTAAGGATTATCGCCTTGCGCCACAGCCAAGCTCCACACACCTCTGTCTCTTGTCGTGTAGATTGGGTTGCCCTGATAGTCTATCTGCTGGAATGATGCAGCCATCATCCACTTAGCATAGAACGCTCCATCACGCTTGTTGGCAGTAGGAAAGTCTTGAAAGAGGAACGATAGTGCATCTGGCAGCTTACCCATCGCAAGAGAGTAGTTCGTCTTGTCTATGATAGGCTTAGTAACGTGGTCGAGCCATACAAGCAACCCCGCAGACGATGATATATACCAGCAGCTCTGTCTTTCTTCGTCCACCGCATTTCCCCAGCGTATCAACCTAGCCAACTCGCAAGGTGGATAGTTCTTCTTGCTAGGACATTCATTGTCGGGATAGCATACAACTGTGATGGTGTTCGTTACCGTATTGACCGAGAGTACTCGCAGCCACATATCGTAATACTTGCCGTTCTCTGCCAGAGTATTGATGGAAGCTAAGACAACATCGTTTTCCTTGAATGCCGTAAAGTCGTTATCCCATCGCTTCTGCAACTTCAAATCATAGGTTACATTACCGCCCTCCGTTGCCGCAGGAGTCCCCATCACCGACTCAACTATACCGCTCTCGGTAAAGACGAAGTTACTCTCCATAGCTGTCTGTCTGTTCACGATGAGTTCCTTTGCTATGATAGAGCTTCGGGATGTGATACTCTCAAACTCAGCGTTTCCACGTTCATCGATACGTCCTCCCGAACCTGTAAGTATTCCAGGAATAAAACCTCCAAACTGTGCACCTGAAAGAAACTTGATCAGAGCGCTTGCCGTATCTTCGATATCCTTGCGGAGAATCTTCCTGCTAGCCTTGCCATTTTCAGAAAAATCATCGGTTTCATCGGCATATCCTGCCTTGATTTTCTTGTCGAGATAGGTAATATATCCGTTGAATTCCGATAGTGCGTCCAGCACATCGATATTCTTATGACTATGACCAACGCCACCTCCGCCAGTATAAGAACTGGACAGTTGCCCTACAAAGTGGGTAAAGATAGCTGCCAGCGTGGTTACTCCCCACTCTTCTGAATATGGGTTCTGAACCGGGAAGAGAGCCCCGCTACTGAGCGTCAACCTTGAGCATTCAACAAGTCGCGGGGCGATAGTAAAATTTCCCAGATCCGGCAGCTGAATATCCAGCTGCTTGAAGCTTCCTACTTCCGAGCGCGAAATATTCAGGTACGGACGGGCATCTGAATATTTATAGGTGAAGGTGTAGTTCGAAGGCAGCTCCTTCGCCTCGTAGTTCACGTCACTATCGGTAACGGTTATCTTACGAAGAGAATTGCCATGGTAAACATACTTACCCAGAGACGGGAAGAAATCGAGCATCCACAGGCGCTCCTTCTTGTCCAGGAACCCGGTATTCTTCTTGAACTTGCGGGTGGTATCTACGCGATATTCCTCAGAGTCTTCCTCTATTTCTGCCACATTGTGGGTATGTTCTGCAGTATTTTCGCTGTTGCCGTAAGCGCGGAAACAGTCTACACCTCCCAACGAATTTTCGAAGAGGAACCACTCTTCCTCCTCGCTCTTCATATCGCTGGCATAGTATTGCTGTACGTAGGTAACCCGCTCTCCAGCCTGCTCTACCCAGATTTCGTAAACATGGGGCAGAATGCCATCATCGCCTAATAGTTTGGCGATGATGGCGTATTGTACCGGAACAGTATATACCTTTCCTGCCTCCAGGCTTGCCAGCGTCAATACCTTCTCTTCATAGCCGTGTCCGGCCGGTATATATGCCTTACACTTCACCTCGCTAGCTTCAGCTGCATAGTAAGTGAGAAATTCCGGAGAGTAATAGGTTACCCCCTTCGTCTGCGGTTGCCAGGTGAGGAAGTTGGTTTTCAGAAAATTTGCTGCCGAATCTGCCAAACGGTCTACTCCGGCACGTATCACGGAGAAGGTGAATTCCTTCTTGCTGCCTTCGCTGCCAACCTCGTAAACCGTTGCCGTAAAGGATTTCATGATGTTCGGCTGGATATAAGGTTCAATACTGTCCTTCACCTCGAAACTGAGCAGAGGAAGGATGATATCCTTGACGGACACCGTAATTCGGTTCTTATCGTTCGGCGTATAGGTATGCTGAACGATGTTTGTGCTTGAGCCTTGATACCGTAGGGCGAAAACCACATCTGCCTTCGAGCTGCAGTATATCTCGAAGGCATTCATGGAGCCTACCATGCTCAGAGCATCTGGATATAATAAAACCTGTATCATCTTAAAATAGCTTTGGTCATATTTGCAAAGTTAAGATAATACAGGTATATAACAAAGGACAAAACCCTACGAAATCGGTATGCATTCCAACCAGACGGTCGTACAATGATACACCCATTTACTGTGACGGAACATCGTTGCGTGTCGGGTTTTCTGGCTTACGTATGATTTCTGCAGGCCATACTTCTGGCCAACGTACTCAGCTGAAGGGAGAGGAGGATAGATAATCTTGAATGTGCGGTTCCGGTTATCTCCGGAATTCCAGTAATCACCCTCAGATACCTCTACCGTCTCTTCGAATCCGAGCCACTCATATTTGCAGTTCATCGCCGGCATTACGGCTTCCAGCCTCTTCGCCTCGCTAACAGGAGTAGTGAGAGCGATGGTTCTGAGCTCGCTTTCCGTTGGTTCGCTCTTTCCTCCGAGGGTAAACTTCAGCTTGTTGAAGAAGAAACTCACACCTCTGATCACAACCTTTGCGTAAGAAGGAAGGTTCTGCTTCTGCGACTGGGAGAGGAGCAGTTTTACCTTGAGTTCCTGGAGTGAATTTCTGAGCAGGAGATCATACTGCCGGTAAAACTTCTCAAAGATGCCATCCTCGCCATTATATACCAGGGAATAGTCGAACAGTTTCCGGGGTATAGGATTTCCTGGCCGATGCGTACCAAATTTATCAGAAACTGATACATGAATATCGTATGCCGTCACGGTTCCGCAAGGCATGTCATCGGTTCCCATGTATGGGAAGGCGAGCATGACTGGAGTTGTGACTGCATCTTCACTGGTTTCTGAGTTGTCTTCCGTTGCCACCTTCATCGAAGAGTTGAGCGTAGCGTAATCTCCGATATACAGCCATCTGCCCATATCTCTCGTGATAGTCTCTCCGTCCGCTTCCTGCTTATACTGCAGCATTCTTACTTCCGGTATCATCTCCGGTATCTCCACGTCTTGCGTATCAATATCATCTTCGCCGGCATCATAACTCTGGGAACACTCCCCTATTTTGGCTTTCACCTTATAGTTGCCGGAAAATCCGTCCTTGTAGAAACAGCCTTCTTCGTTGCTGAAGTAGGCGCCAGAATTATTCGCTATCATATCCTTGATATTGTCATAGCTGTCTTCTGCATCGCTATCTACCTGGTGTTTCGCACGCAGGACCACGCGCTTGTAATCGGATGCAGTCTTATAAGATAAGGTAGGCTCTTCGGTCATCTGACGGGTGAGATCCGCAACTGGAACGCTATCTACCGCATCTCTCAGGAAGATGATATCTGCAGTATGTGTTCCCTCGTCAGACACGAACTCACAAAGAAACTTTTTCCGAAAAACTGAGAGGAAATCTGATACCGACACGTCCGGAAGAAGATCCTCGATGCGGATATGTCCGTTCACCATCACGTCTATCACATTATTAAGCAACACCATCTTGTTGAATGGTTCCGTCTTGGTAAAGAAATTCTCCTTGAGGTCATAACCGAAGTATTTAAAAACACGCTTGAGAACGTAGTTGGCACGGATGAACGGGGATATATAATAGCCCTTATCCAGACTGATTGGTATCTCGTTTACATATTCCGTATCCGGATATGCGTTCCAGAAGGTATTGTACCACATGTTGCAGAGAACTAATCCTTGTTCTTCCGGGGCAGTCACATACTCGTAGCCGCCACCTTCCTTGAATCTCCAGTACTTGGCATTAGGAAGTTTAGTTCTCATGCCCAGCTTGTTCAGTATCTTATAGGTATATCCCTTATCCATGCCAGAATCGTCGGTAAGCAGAACCGGGAAGATATCATAGTTCTCGTTCTCGCCTCCTACGAGAGATCTGCAGAACCTGATGCACTCATCTACGGTTGTGCACCCCGGTATCATCTCGTCCTTGAAGATGCTCTTCAGCTTTACATTCTGTATCTTCGAGTAGAAGGATCCGTCGTTGATATAGAATGAAGAGGAGATGTTTCCCTTGTGCTGTGCCGAGAGAACAATCTGCCTACATTGGGCGAAATACTCGCCGTCTTCGATGCTTACGTTCGCAGCCACCAGCTTATCCCTCATACCGAAGGTATCGGGATAGTTCAGTATCATGCGGTTGTAATCGCTTGCCGGAATATCCAGTGGGGAGGTCGTTTCCCCGTAATCGTTGAAGAACGGGTTGGTACGTTCTACCTCCAGCTTGGCGTCTTCGCCAAGCTGGTAGGCCTTTCCTTTATCCAGATTTGTTATTTTCATGTTCAAAAGATTTTATTTTTTAGCAAATTTTCTCGCCTGGTTTCGCAATTCCTGTTTGGCGTCCAGATCCGAGAGTGATACAAACGAGCGGATTCCGTCTCTCTTGAGCTCTCTGAGCAGTTCCAGGAGCTCGTCATTATTGCGTCCCGACGTAGCATTTCCTGCATCGCGATGCGCAGATTCCTGCGTCCGGACGTAAAAATCTGCCCCTCCCGGAGCGATTTCCTGACTGATCCGGGCAGACTGGCGGGCGATGCTTCCACCCAGCGCCCTGCCCTGCATGGCCATCAGATACTTGCTCATATCGAAGGTTCTTATCTGTCCGGCACGCTGGGCTGCATCCATCAGGTTGATGAGCGGAGCGATGGTAGGGTTCTCCAGGGCTGCATTCGATGCCACCCACTCCTTGCTCCTGCCTCTAGGTCCCTCGCCTACGATAACGGTAGGATGATCTACGTACCCGCGCTTACCTGGTGCATACTCGGCGTTGAAGTGTTTGCCATCCTGCTCGCGCTCTACGTCGATGCGTCCGCCACTCTCGCGTCCGCTTGCCACACGGGAACCGGCAGAACTGGTTCCGCTAGCTGATCCGTTGAGGGTCATACGCTTCACCTTCTGGCGCTCAGCATTTGCTACAGCCAGCTGGGCTGCACCGGTCACACCCATCAGAGCTGCAGCAACACTTCCGGCAATCGGGCCCAACTCGCTGTACGCCTTCATGATAGATACTGCAGTATTAGAGATAATCTGAGCTACCTGCATGGCGAAGTTTACGTCAGCATACTTTTTCTGTATCTTCAGCTTCTCGTTGGCTTTTTTCTTCTCCAGTTTCTCCTGGAGTGCCGTATTGCCCTCGGCAGCCTTAATCTCTGCGTCATACTTGGCGTCTACATTCGCCATCTCGGCATTCTGCAGCGAAGTCACGGCATTACTGAAGAGGTTTGTATAGTACTCAGCCTGCTTCATAAAGGACTCTTTCTTCAGCTGCTGCACTCTCTGCTCATATTCCTGCTGAGTGATATATTGGTTGTCGAGTGCCTGCTGAAGTAATTCCAGTTGACGGTCGTATTCACTCTGCTGGTCGAAACCGAGAGCCTGCCTAGCCTGCTTCTCCTTGTCAGCCTGCTGGGCAAGCTGCTCATTATGCTTGGCTGTATACTCCGCCTCTATCTGATTCTGCACATCTTTATATGCCTTCTCCAGCTGTGCAGTATCTTCCCCGTTCTGCTTGGCCATGTTGAGCGCAGCCTGATAATATCCCTTCAGCACTTCCAGTTTCTGGTCGCGTTGCTGTTCCAGGGTCAGTTCCTGCTGCGCCTCCCCTTGCTCCATCACCTTTGCCAGGGCATCCTGGTAAGCCTGTTCTACTGCCACCTGCTGATCAAAATGAGCCTGTTCTGCAGCCCGGAGGTTCGCCTGCTGTTTATCCTGGAGTGATTTCTTCTTTGCGCCATCCGCAATTCCGATGTTCTGCGACTGCTCGCTATACGAGGTCTCGATGGCGAGGATGTTGGCAGTATGCTGGGTCTTCAGAGCCTGCATGGCGAGGTCGTACTTTTCTTGAGACACCTTCTTCTGGGCGAGAGCCATGTTCCAGTTGTTCACATCCTGCTGATAGTCCTGGTTGGCGGCATCGATATCTGCCTGTCGGTTTTCTGAAAACTTCTTCGATGCGATATCATCGGGGTTAGGCTTGGAGGTGGTGTTTGTGGTTCCGGTATGGCCACCTGCTCCGGTATGATTGCCCGTTCTGCCACCGCCGCCACCGCCGTTTCCTCTGGCTTTTTTAGGAGTCACAATACCGATATCCGCAATCTTGGAGTTCAGCTCGTCTATCTTTCCGTTTACGCGGTCTATCTGCTGCTCAGTCTTGTAGAGCGCCTTCGCGGCATTTGTTTCCGTATCTGTACCGAAGAACTTGGAGACACCACGGATAAAGCCGTTCTGAGGGTGAATGATGTTGTCTGTCTTGGCGTCATGATAGGTTTTATCCTGCTCATCCCTCTTATCTTCCAGGTCGCTTTTCTGCTTGTACAGTTCCACCAACTTATCCTTGTATGCCTTCAGTTTGATCTCCTTCTCCAGAGAAACCAGGTAGTCATCGATGGCATTCTTGTTGTCTCTGGTAAGTCTTCCCTCTTCAGAGAGCAGTCCGTTATAACCAGGAATAATCTTCTTGAGTTCATTGAGAGCCTCCCTTCTGCGGTCCATGGAGATTTTCTCGTTGCGCATGGTTTCGTTGAGCTGTTTCACCTTGGCGGTCTGTTCGTTCACCTGGGTGTTCAAATCTCGCTCCATGGTTTCCAGTTCCTTAGCCGATGCGGCAGCCTCCTTCTGCTTTTTATGCATATCCCAGAGCTTTAGAGAGAGTGCAGCTACTCCTGCAGTAATCAGACCGAAGACGCTTGCCTTCATGGTGACGTTCATGGCGGTCCAGGCATTCTTGGCAAGCGTTACCCTGCCCGTGAGCAGGTAGAAGCCCGCCTGCAGCAGCTTCATGAGTCCGGTTCCGGTAGCGCAGATTACGTTCCATGCCTGCTGGGCTGCAGCAGCACCCTTGGTTACGACGATATTCGTCTTGATGGCGTTACTGGTGGCAATCGCTACAACCGTGAAGGCTGTGAGCAGAATGCCGAGCGTCTTTACCACGCCCTGATGCTTTACACACCAGGAAATGAGACTGATGGTGTTCAGCTGCATATCTGCATAGGCATCATCCCATTGTTCCTTGAGCGGGAGGATTTCGTCTCCCAGAGCCTTCTGGGCGTTCTGCAGTTCTACCGTCTTCTGGGCTGCCCGGTCGGCTGCGCTGATATAGGTCTCTCCTGCCGCAGCCAGCTGGGTATCTACAATCTCTGCCACAGCCTTCATGAAGTCGCCCGTCTCCTTGGTCTTCTCCGAGATTTCTGCTGCAGAGATTCCCAGGTTATCGAGGATTAACGGAGACTTGCGGCCGAGACCGGTCACGATGCTGTCGGTCATGTAATCTACCGACTGCCCCGTCTGCTGGGCTTTCAGCTGTGCAAACTCCAGATACTTGCCCAGATCTTCCAGCGGAATGCGGAAATCGTTAGCCTTTACGGCAGCCGTCATCAGCTGAACATCGTTTACGGTTCCCTTGGTTGCCTTACGAAGATTCTCCAAGAGGTCAGGCTGATCCATATCCTTGAAAGCCTTGGTCACACCATCGGCGGTTTCTGCCATCTCCAAGCCACCATCAATAAGTTCCTTGACGGAATCTTTGAAACCTTGTGCGTAACTACCAAAGAGTTCTGCTGCCTTGGTCATCATGTTACCATATAGCATTCCGTTAGCTTGGTCGCTAGCCGCAAGTTCACCAAAACTTTTAGCGTTCTGTTTCAATTCAGCCATTCTACTGCTTACCTCTTGCAACTTTTGTTCCAATATACCATAAAGTTCTGGGTTGAGCGTTTTTGAGGTATTTTCAAATTCCTTCTGCAAACTTTTCTGCTGCTTCTTCAATTGACTAATAGTCATATCAAGCACATTGAGTTTACTGGTCTGCTCGCCTATCTGAGAGGTAAGGTTGCGAATTTCCTTACCAGTCTCGGTATATTGCTTCTTGAGGTTCTTGTAGGTATCAGTCTCTTTCTTGCCAGCTGCCTCCAGCTGAATCATCTGGCTGAGTCGTGCCTTGTTCTCGGAGCGCAGCTTCTTGCTCTGCTGCTCCAGTCGGTATATTTCCTTTTGGGCTGCTGCCGTCTTCACATCGACGGTATAGCGAATTTCGTCTTCCGTTAAATGTTTACTTGCCATAACTTATGATTTTTGAGGGTTGAGTGACTTTTCCAGTTCCTGACGGATGCCTTGGCGTATCTCATCCGTGAAGCCATAACGGAGCTTAGGGAACGTCTCGTGATAGAGCACGCCCCATACCACACGGTTGTAGAGTGCAAGGTTCCTGCGCTTGAACTTGCTGATGCGGTCGTTGCGCTGGCGGTATTGCATATCGAGGAAACGGAGATAAGGAAGGATTCGCACAAAGATGGTGCGGTTTTCGCCCGATATCTGGCTGTCGAACGAGTGAGCGGAAAGCGTGGTGAGCAATCTGCCGGTACGGCGCTTATAATGATTGCGCACCACGTTCTCCTGTGTGGAGTATATCTTCAGGATGCCTTCTTGAAGAGTCTCGTGAACAAATTTCTTTTTAACAAGACTGTCTGTTACCATATTCTTTATACATTACTAATTAGCAATGCAAATATAATAACAGGCGAGCATATGGCAAAGGACTAGTACCTGAAGAACTTTACGTATATAAGTATTCCAAACAAAGGAGTAAATATGGTACATAAAGTCAGATAAACAAGCCATTTTGCAAACATCCTCGAGCCGACAACAAACGGTCCAAGAACAAGCGCAATCACGAACGACACGAACTGCACGAAGCCAAAGAAAGTATCTAACATAATCTATATATTTTAATGTGTTACTAATTCTCGGGTGCAAAGATACACCACTTTTTCTGAAAAACCAAATTTATAGCTAAGAAAAAAGATGGCCACCCTCACGGGCAGCCATCCTTAATTAGAGATCTGACTTAAAAATATTTGTCACTTATTACATGATAGACTAGAAAACTATTTTCTATTTCCCTGAGAGCATTTTGCCCAGTTTCTCGTGCATCTCCTTGAGCTGTTCATCAGTAATGCCCGAGATGTACATTCCGTTCATGCTGAGCATGTGTTCACGTGCTGGTTTGCCAGCGTTCATTACTTCGCACTCCTCAAAGATAGGGTGCTTTCTTTCTTCTGCTATGTTGGCTGCAACCTTATCTGCAGCATTTTTATTCTGATTTTCCATAATCTGCTTAATTAAATTATTTGTTACTATCGTTATTATTCTACCCCTCCATCTTTAGGCTTTGGTCGGCACCATCCTTCCGGATACATCTGCTGAGAGTCTTCGGCAAGATTTGCCCCCCCCGAATTGCGGTAAGCCTCGAAAATCTTGTGACGCTCGTTCTGAAGTTGCAGGTTTTTCAGAGAATGCTCGCTTTTCAGTTTAGCATACTTCTCATTGAATTCCTTGTTTGCCTTGCTGAGGGTCTCACGGATATTGCACTCAGTCTTCTCAAACATCTCCTGCTGACGGTTGACCTGAATCTTGTATTCCAGCTTTTCCGTCTGAAGCCTACGGTTAGAGACCGAACAGAAAGTCTTCTGATCGTCAAGGTCCTGCTGAAGTTCTGCGCGCTTATGCTCATACTCCTCGCGCTCCTTATTAATAGCCTCGGTGTTCTTTACTAGCTGAGCATGGAATATCTCAGTTGTCATTATCTCTTTAGCAGTTTCTACTGCTCCGTCCAATACGGTCTTGATATCTTTTTCGTTACTCATTTTAATGTGAATTTAATCGTTTATACTCTGCCATGTTCATGCTGATTCTCTCCAGGTATATGCCTCGCGTATTAGGAGCTGAGTAATACCTGCCGTCGAGCCAGACGATGATGGCGCGGTCATTTTTCCTGTCATTGTAGCAGCGGATTCTGCCTCTGCGGTTGTAGTCGAGCCAGCACATTGTCTCGGTCTTGTTCGGGCCCATCTGACGGCCGGTGTACCGAAACCGGGACGTTCTCAATACTACCTTGTAAAGCAGATGCGTGCGCCTGCGATGTTTGTTCTTAATTGTTCTCATAATTCTTTTGTGTTAAAATTCTCACGGTGCAAAGGTACGAAATCTTTGCTGTGCGTCAAAGGACAAACATATGAGTGATGTTTGGCTATTTTTCACTCATTTCTTCTACCGGGCGCCAGAAGACTGCGAAAACAGGGGTTTCACCATCTGCGTCGTACTCTTCGCTCTCTACGAAAATCTGAGGAGCCGCACCGGAATAGAGGATACCATCCTTGGCTATCACTCCCTCACAACAGAATTCGGGATGGCGAGGGTCGAAGTATCTTACCCTGGTACCCTTCTTCATCCTGTCCAGGTTCTCCAGGAACTCTCTCGACTTGAGGATGACTATCTTCTTCTTGGCCACCTGCACCCACAGCGGGTAGCTATGAGTCATCTTGCCTATCTTCAGAGCCAGGTCGAAGGCAGTCTTGGCGCTGAAGGAATCTTTCTCAGACGACACGCTGCACGTGGTTGCGGTGACGTCCGGATAAAACCGCTTATACGACTCCAGGAGCTGCTTGGTTGACATTTTCTTTGCCATAACTACATCACCTCCCCTCCCATAATGAAGCCACCTAATACAGCTACTGCCATGAAGGCGAAGAAACCCGCCATGGTCATAGCTACTTCGCCATACGTAACCGTCTCCTCACAAAGGTAGGAGAAGGTCTCGCTCTTGGTCTTGGCGAGCTTCCTGATTTCACACTTGAGGGCCTTCATGCCCTCCTCTACGCTGATGCCTGCAGGGCGCACCTGAGCATCACTAATCAAAATAGAATTCTGCATATCGCATCATCTTATTAGCATTAACAGCCGATTGTACAAAAGGGTGGCGGCTGCATTCCCCGTTGCTAATAAGATGATGACTTATCCGGAAGGACAAATGAAATCTTACGGTTCATGCAGCCGCCATTTATTGCGAGAATTATTTCTCCAGTTAGGAAAATATATTTTCCCAGTTAGGAAAAATATTTTTCCCGATTAGGCATAAAAAAAGCCTGCGGCCAGAAGCCATAGGCGAAACGGTCGCCTTGCCGGATAGATTACTATCATCTTATTAGCGTTGGCAAAGGTAAGAAGAAAATCCGGAACCGCCAAATAAAAATCGGGAAATTTTCTCACGATGAGAATAATTAACACTTAAATATGCTGTAGAGCATAAAAATGAGGGGTAAAGGGAATGAAAAAGCCCCGATGCGCTGCTGCACCGGGGCTGATATGCTATTGTTCGCCTTTCTGATAAATTGGAGGAATCTTATTCAATACGAATACCACAGCAAGACCGATAACGGTGGTTACGCCTAACAACCTTTCTCATATCATTACCGATGGCCTCCCAGTCTTTTCTCAGATCTGAAGCATTATCGCCCTTCAGATAATCGTTGAACAGGCTGTTGTCTCCGCCCAGTCTTCCCAGGCTGATTAACCCTTCCAGTAAATTATTAAGTATTCTCATATCTTTCTTATTTTTGAGTGTCCACGTTCTGTTACTAATTCTCACGGTGCAAATATACTATTATTTTCTGAACAGAACAAACGAAAGCGGGTATTTAACACAAAAAACTTGAAAATGGGAATGAAAAGCCCCGATGCGCTGCTGCACCGGGGCTGATGTGTGAATAGATAACCCTATGCTAACTGCAAAGAGCTAATGCGTTGTCCAATCTCCTGGACGGCACGATTGAAAATATCTTTCTGCTCGGAATTGAGCGTATAAACATGACCACGAACCTCTGAGCCATTGAGACGCTGAGAGAGCCATGCAGCGCTTTTACCGAAGTATTTCTGTGCGATGTATCTTAGTGGAAGCAATTTATAATCTGTCTCTGTAAGCTGCTCACGCAAAGTGGCAACCTCCAGCTTCAGGTTTGCTACTCTATCTACAACCACCTCACTAATATATTTCTTATCCTCCTCCGTAGCATTTGCGCTGAGATAGCGATGAATCTCGTCTCTGCGCTCTTTGCTCTTGACATCCTGCTTGCTAGCCAATGCCATGTACTCTGCCATTAATTCTTTAATATTCTCCATATTCTTATATTTATATTGTTTAAAGAACCTCCCCCTAGGGGAGGACTTTTTAGTTTTTTCTTTGCTTGTAGAGCTTAGAAAGGTCTGCGAGTCTCAAATCAATCTGTCTCTCGTAATCGAAGACCAAGTCTTTCAGTTCGAGAAGGGCCTTGATTTCGTCTTCCTTTCTTTTAATTTCTTGCTCTAACTCTTTTTGTGTCATACGCTTAAAATTAAATTGTTAAACATCTAGTTATCTATTCACGATGCAAAGATACATAAAATTCTTTTAATAACCAAATAAAACATAAACTTTCTTTTATGTTTAACTCATTTTTAACATCTTGATACGGGAAATAAGCGGAAAAAGCGTATCTTTGCAAGAAAGAAATGTTTCACCTATTAATATATATATAAGGTATGGAAAAGATAATAAGTAACAAGGCCGCCTCCTTTGCCAGCATGGAGCTTGCCAGATTTGCGCTGGAACGGGCAGACCTGAGAGCCAGCAGCATACTGGAACAGTACCGCAAGTCAACAGACCGCAACTATACGATGGCAGGCTTCATCATGACGGTATTCATGGCCCTCACGGCTTTCCTTGCCACGGAAAAGATGACCATGGTGCTGATAACAATCACACTCCCTTTATGGGTAGGAACCGGAACGGCGCTGCTCATTCTGTTCTGTAAGGTAATGTGGGTACACGACTTCATGGCGCTGGGAGATGATGCTGCCACGATGCTGAGAGATGACCTGGTAGACGTGGCCATGAACAAGGGCTTGCAGGATGAAGGAAAGGCAAACGATGAATACCTGCACCATCTCGTAATATCATCCATCAGGCGCACTCATAACGACACAGAGTATAACCGCGCCTGCCTTAACAGAAGGAACCGATACGTAAAACGAGCGATGACCGCAATCATCGCCTCTGTAATAGTGAGTGCAACGACTACGGTCATCATGCTGACCTTATCTTTTCTTGGGATTCTCCCCGTGACTTGAAGTATCCGGATAACTGTTCGGATCTTCTGGCCAACCATCCTCATTATAGTTTGGTTTCATAATCATAAAAAAGGGCTCGTGCATCCGGAGAGCAGTCCTTCAGCACGAGCCACACAGCTGTATTTCTTTTCACTTGTTATGTACAAACTCTGCTCAATCTGCACACAACCTTAGTTTAATGTCATCATTACGCCTGCAAAGATAGTACTTTTCTTCGAAACCATCAAACATTTTGCTGATTATTTTCAGAAAACAGCAAGAAAAGGCCCCGATGCATTGCTGCACCGGGGCTGAGTTGAGTTATTGAACATGTTAGCTATGCTAACTGCAATGCGCCACAAGGCTATGGCGACTTCTGTCTTATGGGGAACGATGACCCCAGCCTCATTATATCCTGTCCGCAGCCGCACGCAAGCGATTGGAAACATCGCAAAGTGCTCCACGGAGCATAACCTTCTCTTCTTCGGTGAAACCACCTACACCACCATTCCCGTCAATACCATCGAGCTTATGATAAAGCCATGATGCCGATTTTCCGAAATAGGTATGTGCTATCTCGCGCCATGATACCGTCATCTGGATATCCTGTATGCGCTGCTTTACTGTGCTGTCCTTAGCCTGCTTCATTGTTACTTCCATAATCTTATGCTTTTTAATGCCCTCCCCGAAGGGAAGGCTGTTGTTAATACTTGGTGTAATACTCTGGTGCCTCAATCATCTCATCAAACAGCTGCTGAGCGTACCATAATAACTGTGGGTTACCTCTAGGGTATGACTTCCGGAAATTTCTGATAGCTTCTATCAGTTCTTCCTCTTTTTCTGTTACTAAAATCTTCTTCATATCGTTTTATTTTAAGACTCTGCAAAGATACTACTATTTTTCGTAGTAGCCAAATATTTTATACGAAAAATCGTAGTATTAACTATGTTTAAGCTTTCTGTATGTGAAAAGGTAGAAAATGAGCGGGAAATTTTCAGAAAACAGCAAGAAAAAAGCCCCGATGCATCTCGCACCGGGGCTTCCTGATAATTTTGATAACTTTATAAACTTGGAAAACCGTACTCTACAACAAGAACGATAGATTTCCATATGAGAATTAGAACACACGCTTGTGCAATGTTAGAAGATCATATTACTATAACTAATAATCATGAGTATAAAAAAGATACATCTAATATAAAATTCAGCCAAACTATACCTATAAACACTTAAACCTATTTTCTAAACATAATAATCCTGGGATAAGAGAGCCTGGAGTGCGGGTTCTGACCCACCACCTCCATGCGCACACCCTTTGTCCCGTAACGAAAGAAGAGGAACCTCTTCGGCACACGATGAACAATCATCTGGAGGGTATCGCGACTCTCGATATGCACCTGCATGCTGTCACCCTCGATTTCGCCCCGCAGGGTTATCCATGGATCACTCCAGGAAACCGTCTGCGAGACGTCGGGCGGTCGGTAGGAACCGGAAAGAAGCCGACTGCATGTATCGTGAGGAACCGGCCGGATGGCTGCCTTCACGTCTACCTGGGTGGTGGCAGAGGTTGTAGCTGCCGCCATGATCCGGCTGTTCTTTATCTTGAGTTCCTTCCTGTTAACGGCAAGGAGAGAGTCCGGACTGCGTTTCAGATCAGACGTCTTCAACGTGATCGCCTGCACGGAAGCCCTTGGCCTGCCTGACTGCGTTCGGCCTATCTCTACCTTGCCGTTGTGAAGGAGGATATCCTGATTCTCTTTCGTGCGCTCCGTTTCGCCCCTGAGGTCGTGACACTCCTTGAATGCCACAACCAGGGCGAGCGGAATCAGCACGAGAAAAATAACCTTAATAAAACCTATAAACCTATTCACAACAAAAATAACAACAAAACACTTAAAACTTATACACACTTCCGCCGGATCGTCTTGATAATCGAGGTAATGGTGGTGAGGTACGTAGGATCTGTAGCGTACTTGCACCCTACCCCGTCGCATATCTTCTGGGCAAACTTGAACGGGTCCTTGCGGCATGGCCAGGCATCCTTATAGCCCGGCTTCTGGAAGAGACGTTCATGTTCCTTCAGGCAGTCGCCTACAGAGTCGAAATCCTTGAAGGCACGCATCACGGTATAATACCAGAGATTTTTGCCTGCTACCTTGCACACAGAGACGATACGGTCTGGCTCCTTGAACTTCTGTTTAGGAGTCTTGAAGTATTCGTGAGTCTTCACCATGACGATATCTCCGTTCCACTGGCTGCCCTTGGTAATACCGAAGAGGTTAGCCTTACCGATAACCCGCGAACCCCATCCTGTCTCAAGCATCGCCTGGGCAGTAACGAAGGCAGGATCTATTTCTGTTTTTGCCTCCACGGCCGCAGCATACACCTGACGGGCGAAGGCTAATTGAGTTTTACTTGCCATACCTTTATATATATTATAATAATGTATACCTATGATGCATCATCGGGCGCATCTTTTTCCGAAAAGTTGATAGGCCCGCCGCCGATGTAATCTCCCTTGTCGTTAAAGTCCTTCATGCGCTTTACGAAGTTCTTCGGAAATATCGGATATATAGCCTGTATGTTCTCGATAATGGAGAATATCTCGCGTACCATCATGAACACGCAGATGTAAGTTCCTATCCATTGCATCGCGCCGACAGTAGAGCCCTCTACGGTGGCATGACTTGCAAAATTACTCAGGATCATCAGGAAGATGTAGATTACAATCTTCTTCGTGAACCTGGAGAAGAAGGATTCGCTAGACGCATCCTTGTGGACAAGATGCTTCCATACACCAAGGAAGGTATCGATAGAGATGGCTATCGCTATCCACTTTGCGAACTCCCAGTCCTGATACACATACTGGAACCCTTCCGACACAGCCGTCAGAGGGAGCGAGGTGATTGCTATCATCGGTATATTTCGTTTATATTGTTTCATAACATTTCGGCCTTATGTTTTTTAGACATTGCAAAATTACACAAATATTCCGGAACCGCAAAGGACGCTAGCGCACCATCTGTCGCGACAGCCGGTGAACATCCAGGATATCTGCACCTGTGGCCGAAAGCATGAGGGTCCAGCCGTAGCTCTGGAGTTCTGCAGATACGAACGGAATAATCTCGCAGGTAGTAATACTCTCCCGGTCCATCCAGTAGAGTCCTTCCGTCTCCACATCTGCCATGATACGGGCATGAACCTTCGAAAGCATCTGAAGGGTGCGGTCGTTTGCTATGACTCGCTCGAGCATATCGGCATGAGCAGATAACTTCATTGCTACAGTTACAGCTATACGCTGGGTACATTGGAAACTCCTGCGCCCATCGCTCTGCATATCCACTTCTCCGTAATCTACGAACAGGAAGGAACCGGTAAGCTTATCGATGCGTTGCTTCAGTTCGTCGAACGACTGGCCGTAAATGTAGTTTTCTATCTCCGGAACCAGCTCTTTCTCGGGCAGGTTCCTGATTGCCTTGAGCACGGTAGCATATTCTTCCATACTACTCTCGCCCTTGTTGGCAATACCCTTCGTAACTCCTGCAGTAGCAGGAAACTTGGCAAAATATTCGAATAAATCCAATAACATAGGCTTTTATAATTTTGTCGCAGAGAGGTTGTTCCCCTGCCTTAGTTATATAATCTTTTTAACTATCTCCAGAGGTAGCCCTACCTCGTCTGCTATCTTGGCCAACTCCATACCGGTAGCCTTCAGGCTCTTTACACCCTCGATGGTCTTCTTCCTGAGAATGCGGAGATAGGTAAGCACGTTCAGCTGTTCTACCTGACGGGCATTACCCAGCCCATCCTTGGAGAGATCGTAGAGCGCATCGGTTGCATCGGTAGTAATACTGCTGCCCTCCTTGGGTATAAACTTGGTGAGCAGGGAAAATTCAGTCTTCGAGAAGAGGAAATTATTTACTGCAGTAAAGTTTAGAGCTATCGCCCGGAGTGTGTTGACAGGCAGTTTCTTGAACTTCAGAGCGAGTTTCTGCGCCTCTTCCGAGGAATATGCTTCCTTGTCGAAGTAGAGTATCGCAGCCAGCAGAGGAAGACTTTCCTCGCCCATATCGAGCAGCTGGCGCGCCTCGATATACTGAAGGGCCGTGAGCGAACAGGTGAGCGACTTGAAATCTGTATTGACCTCGTAGCCATAATAGGCTTTCTTGTCGATAAAGATAATCGGCAACTGCTGCCGGCAGAAACAGAGATCGAGCACGAACTTATCATCTTTCTCCTGGAAGATGAACGAGAGCTGACTGGCTATAGACATAAAGTTCTCCAGGGTTCGCTCATCGCGCTTAATCTTGTTCAGGTTCCATCCCTTCATGTAGCAGAGGAACAGACATTTCACAGCACCTGGAGAAAACTGCCCACTCTCCATGAGAGAAAGCAGCTCCACCAGCTTCAGATATTGGTCAGAAGTGAGTAGTTCCCACGAGTTCGGAATTTCATGTTCTATTCCGTTTGCTCTTACGGTTATCGTCTTTTTCATAAGCTTATGGCATTAAATACATATTGTCGTCCGGACGGTTCTCGGCAGAGAAGGAAAGAAAATCGTTTCCTTCCTGGGCATCGAGGAGCATATCCACATTATGCAGCAGATCTTCCACCTCCCCGTCTAGCTGTGTGGCGAGCTGGAGTGCACGGCTTGCCTCGTCGCTGCCTGAGCGGGTGGCGGTATTGTCATCGAAGAGGTTGCGGATGGTGGCAGGGAACTCCAGGATATCGAAACGTCTGAGAGCCTTCGCCACGGTCTTCTTTACCAGGGCACGCTTGAGCATAGGCAGCGCCTTCTGGGCGAACTCAGCAAACGTCTGGTCCTCTCCTCCCTGTTCGAGCCGGTCGAAGTAGGCGCCTATGCTTTCATCGAGCACCTCTTTTTGGAGAGGTACGCAACGGAAAAAGAAGAGATACGAGAGGTCGATAGGATAAATTTCATCGAATTCATCGGCAGTATCTACCTTCAGCTTACTGAGCATCTTGTAGTAATTGGTCTTGCGCCAGTCTTCCATGGCAAGACGGATATCGGCAGGATCATCGGCACTTATCTCTTCAGTAAGTTCGGAAATCAACGAATCCATCGCATTAAAGTAATTCTCCATATAGGAGCGCTTCATGCCTTCCATCTCGTACTTGTAGAGATTGATATCGTTCTTCCTTCGGTTCACGGCATCGAAGATAATCTGGGTAGCTAGCGTAAGGTTCGCCATGGCAGCACGGAGAAAATCCTTGATGCCACTCTCTTCTTCCTCGATGCTCACAATATCGGAGAACGTATTGTTGCCGATGATGGCAACAATACGTTTGCGCGCAGCTACGGCAGAACCCTGAAGGCTGTCGAAGTCGGCGCTTGTATCTGCACCAGGTGCGCAGTTGCAGAACTGCGCATAACTGGTGAAGAGATTATTGAGTTGAAATTTCTTGTTCATGCCTGTTGCTGGTTAAGTCGTTGGGATGGTGTTATATCTTCCTGCCGTTGTGGAACCTCGCGGTAGAACCCTAGTCTGCAGCCCTGCTTGTAGAGTTCCGGGAAGTTCATGCGCAACGCCCAGTTGAGCGGTTCTGCGCATACTTCGTCCTCCGAGGTGAGCGACATGATGTAGATGAGATAATTATAATAGGTATCACTTCCACTCTTCGAGATGACTCCATCTTTATCTACTGCAGATATGGCTGCATCGAGACCTACCGAAGACAGAAGGGCTTGTTCGGTACGCTTGTCGTAGGAAATGAGCGCCTCGATATATTCCTTATACTTGAGGTCGATGGTTTCCACCTTCCACGACTGTTCGTGTCCCTGGGCATCCATAAAGGAAATGGAAGAAAAACCCTTGCCCTGGTTATCTGCACCCGACAGATAGGAGCTGAACTTGCGTACCTCGTCACGAACATACCGTACCATGCACGACTCCTTGAAGTCTGTACCGATATCGATACCGTTATACCTCAGCAGTTCCATGCCCTTCGCCTTGCGTCGCTTATTTTCCTCGCAGAGCTTGGTCATCTGGGTGCGCTTGCTCTGGATCCAGGCGTTAGGGATAATGACATGCACCTTTGCAGCCAGCGAGTTTTTCAGAAAACTGTTAATGTATCGGGCAGTCTTGTTGCTACCTTGGATGTACGGGCGAGCTCCCTGATGTGTCTCGTTTGCTCCGTAGAATTCGTCTACTGATTTCTCTCTGTGATGAGAGATCGCAGCATAACGGTAGTTGTCAACTTCGTTAAAGCTGAACTTCGGATAAACCGAGTAACTCGATAAGCCATAGGCGAATCGTCCTACTACAACCTGTTTAAAGTCTCCGTACGAAATCAATTCTGAAGCAACGTCCTGTCGGGTAGTTGCCAATCTGCAGTAACGGTTCTCCATCGCCTCAAGCGCAGCAACCGGCTTGCCCATACCTATCACCTTACCTCGGGTGAAGCGCCATTTCACGAAGAAGTCGCCAAAGTAATAGAAGTTCTTGATACAGGTCTTGCAGAACTCCTCTACTGAAGGAATGCCGCGTGAGCTCCAGGAGTCGAGCCATTCCATTACTTCAGGCTGCTCCTCGTACTTGCGTACCAGCTTGCCATCCTCGATAGCCTGCTTGTATACGGCGAGTCCATGGCCATAGAGCATCTTGATCTCCTTGGAATAGAGACGAGGGAGCAGTCGGTTCTCCTTGATCTCCTTGGTCACTTCGTCACATTGCTGGTTGTTGTGGCCACGCATCAACACCTGGTATCCCTGTATACCCAGATAATGATGCTGCTGCATCCAGAGCGTGCCACCGAACGGAGACTCCAGGAGTGGCGACTGGAAGAGCTGGTCTGCACCAAAGATGGAGTCGCCTTCACCTAGCTGGAAGGTAAAGGTATTGCCATCGGCAAGGTAGATGCCGGCGTTGCCATACATGTCTATTTCGTAATCTTTCATAACCAATTTATTTTGTGAAGTTTAAATCCGTCTTGAGGGAAGCCCATGTACCTGATGAGAATCCGGTAGCACATCTTTGGTTCTTCATCTTCGTCTGTAAAGAGAAGGTAGTTCTCGCCATCGATGGCGAACCGCTCCTTCGGCAACTGAGTGCGGTACTTGCAATGGTGTCGCACCTGAAGCTTTGCGCTCGCCTCACCTCTCGCCCTGGAGTAAGGAAAGAAAACCAGAGTGAACTCCCCATCGGGCAGCTTGCTGATTTCCCTGGCCCACTGGAGCGCCGTAACGCCATCCATGATGATATTCTTACTTGTCTTGCTCATAATGATGCGAAGATACAGAAAAATTATTGCCCTGCAAAAGACCGGCTGCACCTGTTTCCCGTCATATTTCCGGAAATCGTAAGGCCTGCACCTCTCTTTCCTTTCCCAGCGGTGCGTGCTCGTTTGGGTAAGGTGTTTTTGGGAGTTTTTCTTCCAGCCGGTCCGCTTGGGCTGATTATCAGTATTTTAGCATTTATACCCTTTCATTTTCCGTAAATTATTGATATGCCCGCGAAAATTATTACTGCAGAAATGCAGCATTATTCTGCGTCTATATTTCGAAATTGTCCGGTAAATCGGTAGGATATGTACTTAATTCCGCCTTCACGGCATCAGAATAAAGGCCGTAAAGCAGGTAAATCATCGCAGAAGGTAGCTGCGTGGTTAGTCCTGCCTGATTCTTCAGTTGCTGTTTCTTCTCCGAACTCTTATCAAGTTCTATCTTCCCGTCCGTTTTCTTCAGAGGGGATATCATGATGGCAGAGCAGAGGTTCTTGCACTCATTCTCATCGATACGGATGACAGGCAGAAGCGGACTGCGCTCGCCGAAGAGCATCTGGCAGAGCTTGAACTGCTGCCAATGGTAGATGGTAGGCGCATCCTCGTTATAGAGTATCACCATGAAGCCATACGACTCCAGGGCAGCCTTCAGATTGAGCGAGTCGGTAGTTATCTGTTCCCGCTCCTCCCTGCGCTTGTTGCCGGCGCGGTCTGGATAGAGATAGATTGTCTTATTTACGGCCGCAGATCCGAAGAACTGGTGTACCTCTGCCACGAGGTCGTTGTAATCCTTGGGCAGGAAGGCAAAGAACTCCTTAATGATGTCGAGACGCCTGCCGTAGTCTTTCTTCTGGGCAACGATGAGCGACTGGAAGTTGCCAGGGTCATATCCCATGTAGAGCGGTTCGTTGGGGTCGTAATGTAGAAGATACTCTGCCGTAAGGATAAACCTATCCTTCAGATTCAGGCGAAGAATGGACTCATACTTATAGCTATCCTTGAACTGATGCTTTGCGTGGTCGTAGTTGATGAAGAACTTATTGGTTACCTCCTTGTGACGGATGGCGCAGATAGCCGTGAGGAACTCGTCCGTATCAAGAGTGTCCAACTGAGTCTTGAAGAACTTAGGACCTAGGATATCCTTGTTGCAGAAGGAGGATGCACGGATATAGTAGATGGCATTACGCCTCATATCTGCCAGACGAGGTTTCCATCTCGTCACGAAGGCATTGAGCTTAACAGACTCAAGTCGCATCTTCTCAAGGAGAACAGGGTCTTTCGAGTCTCGTTCCTGCTGCTTGAGCACGAACAGACGGTAGAGACTTCTGTTAACTTCCAGGGCAACGGTTGCAATCTCCTCGATAAGTTTCGGGTTCACCTTCTTTTCATAATCCTCAAACCAGTCATCTTCGCCGAGGTCGACGCGAGCCGTATCACTCACACCCGTAACACCCTCATAATAAGCAGAGCAGCGCACATTGGCTGGACCTCCACGTAAAGACGGGAACAGGCGGGTTTTGAGTTTTTCTCCACTATTATGCTTCATTTCTTCAACGAAAGCGTGCACGGCATTTCTACCGGCAACAGATTCCGGCTGGTCGCTTGATACGAGCTGAAGGTGGGCGCCATTTCGGAATATCACGCTATGCTTAGCATAGGCTATCGGATATCGGGGTTTCCGGAAGTGAGATGGCAGAGCGCTCTCCCCTACTACATAATCAATACCATATTCCAGCATGGAGCGCTGCTGTCCGTTCACTACTACCTGTCGCGAGAAGTATGCCTGTATGTTTGGCCAGACGTTGGTCATCAGCGCCACATACGTCTTGTGCACCAGGAAAGAAAGCTCTCCCGGCATATCGTTGGCAACACGTATCAGACGAGGACCAGTCACACCTTCGGTCTTACCTCCGGCACGGGCAACCTCGGCAAAAAGCATGTTGGGGTCGATGATGTTGGCAAGCAGCTGCATGTTGTTCATGTAGTAATGCTCGAATTCACCGAGGGTATTATCATTCAAAATCAGTTGGCTCATCGCTCAAATCCTCCACTATTTCCGCTTCCTGAATATCAGCATCACGAAGCAATCGTTTCTTTTCTGAACTCTCGATAGGCAAACCATCGATGAGAGATATGTAAAAACCGCGGTTGTACTTGCCGGCAATTTCCTTGAGGTTCTTTTTCTGAAAACCTAATTCTTCCGGGGTAACTTCTGGAGTAATGAGGAACACAACTCCGAGATCTCTATCCGCCTCTGCCTGTTCGGACGCACGTCTGCGGCATTCCAGGGCTTGATCCATACAGGCTTTCTGCATTTTATAGTCGCGCTTGGCAGAACAGAGCTTGGCAAGGTCCTCGTACTTGTTGGCAAAATCATTTTCCCAGACCTTGATGCTTACGTTACAATCCACATTGAAGTAAGATATCGCCTGGTTAATGCGGGTCATGCAGGTACGAACATCGAGGGTTATTTTCTGCTGCGCGGCAATTCGCTGCTTGAGCTGACGGGCGCCACGGGTAATATTACGTTCATACTCGTAGATTTCGGCTGCCCATTGCAGCTGCTTCAGAAAGGTCTGTACATCCTCTGGAATGCCTTTACCCTCACCTGTAGTCAGAAAGGTGGTAATTAGGTCTGGATGAACGCTCTCCAGCTTTTCTATCTCGCTTTTCATACGCCAAACAACTTCTTTCTAAGTTTCAGTTCTTCGCGATCCTGCATCCGCTCATTCAACAGTTTGATGGCATCGAGGTCGCCGTTTGCTGCCAACTCGGCTATCTTCTCGTCTGCCTTGAGTTGAGCCTGCTCTAGTACACCTCCGTTCTTCATCATCGAAACGCAGGTTTCTGCAATCTTCTTTAATTCCGTCTTATCCATCTGATTTATCTGATTTGTCACTATACTGTTCCATTACCATCTTGAACATGCGTTCACGTTCCTGATGCCGCTGGAGGTTCTCACGGTCGCTGGCACGTTTGTCCTTGCGATCATCTCTTTTAATGTAGCTCTTATAGCGCTTGATATTGTCGAGCACGTTCTTATGCTTATGAAGAAACTCGGCAGGATCCTTCTTGAACAGTTTTACGAGTTCATCGAATTCGGACTTACCCTTCAGCAATGGATGCTTATACAGAAACTTGCCGGTATCGTTGTACGCCTTCAGTTCGTCGAATGCCTGAAGATTACGGATGCGGAGTTCCGCCATGGCAGCCACATCATTCGCCTTCGGTTTCTTGTCCAGGAGTTCGTCGAGTTTCTTCATCTTGCGCCATGTATTGATGCGGTCGTTATAGATGACGGTTGCCATCTGCACGTCCTCGTTATAGAGGTTATCCCAGTCGATGTTAGGATATTCCTCTTCCTTTTGAACTACTTTTTTTTTGAGTCCTCGCCAGGGTCAGCAGCATCAGGCTGTTCTGATTCCTGTTGATTTTCACCTTCAGGAGTCTCTTCTTTGGTTGAAGTATTACTTGAGCCATCTGCAGGTATCTGCTCTTCTTCAGTTGAAACATCACTCGAACCATCTTTCGGCTCCTGTTCTCCTTCGGCTGAAGTATCACTCGAACCATCTTTCGGCTCCTGTTCTCCTTCGGCTGAAGTATCACTAGAACCATCTACAGGTCCCTGTTCTTCCCCAGCTGAAGTATCGTTTAATTTCTCGAAATAGATTCGATGATCTACGATATCCCCTTCATCGCACTCATCCAAAAGAGCGTAGAGTATTTCGTCTGCATAACGTTTCGGGTCACGGGCGAAACGAGTAAGTTTAGGATGGCGAGGGTTTACATCCTCCAGGAGAGCAAGGTCGGCTTCAGCGTGCCCGGCTCCTCTGAGTTTATTGAATAATTGCAATTTTTCTCTTCTACTAATCATACCTTATATATTATTAAAGGTGCGCCACCTCTTGTGGCGACACACCTTAAAATTAACTAATAAACTAAATAAAATGAGAAACGCTAAGAAATTGTTGTCTTACCAGTTGAAGAACCTGAAGCCGTATTCTGCCTTGTGCCAGGAGCCGTGTCTGAATGAACGGCAGCAGCGGCAGCTGTCACACCAAGAGGATCCTCAGCATACAGGCAAGGAAGGTCTACAGATGTGCGCTTAAATGTGAAGGTGGTGTATCGGCCGTCCTTATCGTCCTTAGTCTCTGTATTATTGAGAATCATAGGGCGCTCAGGTTCGCCGACGATATACCATTGGGTATCCTTTACATGCTTATAAAGAATAATAAACTTACCACCAGCATACTGCTCAATGAAGTTATAGAGATCCACGCGAGTGCCACCCATGATGATTACCAGGTTATTCTCGCCAGATGTCGTGATATCTCCCTTCTCTGTCGTAGCCGTAAATGTAGGAATATCATGCGCATCGAAGAGGTAAGCCTTCAGGGTGTCGGCGACCTCTGTCTTAAATGGCATTGCCTTGACTTTGCGGTCTTTATCCGGCTGAGGGAAGGCCTTCGATAAATCAATTAAAGTCGTAGGGACCAATACCACCTGGTAAGCAATGGCAGAACCATGGGTATCTCGGTCTGTCACATCTTCGATAGATGTCAGCGCAACGAACGAAGCCATAGAGACTCCTGTGCCACCTATACCGAAGGTAGATGTAGGATCAGCTAACATCTGCAGAAGTGAAACGATGCCGAGCAGCATAATGAGCGTCATGAAGAGAAGACGGCCCTTATGCTGGGCATAATGATAACCCTTGTTAGGGTTATAAGTACGAGAACGTACTGGAATATTGTTTTTCTTCATAATTTTTTCTGAAAATGTAGGCGAGGTACGCCGTACCTCACCTACGAGTTAACAATATATATAATAAGGACTAACGGCCACCAGGAACATTAGGCTGAACAGCCTTGTTAATGGTTCGCTTGCCACCTACGCGACGTTCGAGCTCACGGAACTTCTCGTCCTTGCCGAGAATAACCATGATATAGTCGCCAGCCTGGCTAGGAGTCCATGCTGCGGTAATATTTGCAAACTTGCCACTCTTGGCAATGGTAAGCTGATGCTTGGTATCATCCTCACCAATCTCGATACAGTAAGCTACGCCAGCCTTTGCATTCGTGATATTCTCGATAGCGGTTGCTGTAGTAGCATCATCTGTAATCTGCCAGAAGCCGTTTGCACCGTTGATCTCTGCACCAATAACAGTTGCAGGGAGGTTGGTAAAGATCTGCTGGAATTCGTAATCGTTGGCATCCATGTCAGCCTTATTGTCGAACTTGCGACCGGTAAAGGCTGCACCACAACCTTCTTTCCATGTGCTCCAGGCACGAACCATCTCCATCTGCTCTTCCATCTTTACAGCGAACATCTCGCCAGGGAGGTTCTCTACGAACTGAATATTGCCAGGAACGTCCATGAACATCCAGCAAGACTTGCCCTCGTATGGGAGCCACTTAATCTGAATGGTAGAGTCTGGGACACGGTTCTTGTAACCGTTAGGACCGGTAAAGTCCTGATCCTTGCCATAAGTCTCACGGCAGTTAGCAAGCCACCAGTCAATATGGTTCTCATTGAGATAGAGAACATGGTTATCGATGGTCATGCCCTCAGAGAGGTGAGTCTTAACGTCGGTAATGAACTCCTTAACCGCATCCAGCATATTAGCTGAAGTATAAGTATTGTAGCTCTTATTGGCAAATGGCTTAATGCTGTAATCGTGGATGTAACGGAGCAAGGTGTACCAGATACCTGTACCTGCATTGAGGTAGCTTGACGCCTGTCCTACCTCTGGCTTGACGTAAATACCACGCATACGACGCTGGTTCTGCTCGTCCTGAGCCTTCTTCAAGAGGTTGAGAAGGAAGAATTCAACCATAGACCACTTGATAGGATCGGAGCCCTCCTTATTGAGATAAGCGATATACTTACGCTCAAGTTCCTTCATTGGGCCAAACTTAACCTTAATCATGGCGTCATCAACATAGCCCATCTCGTTTTCGAGCTGCATGCCACCCTTGTAGATCTCACCTTCCTGGTAGCCCTGAGATACCTCATCGAAGAATGCGTTGAAGAGAATGTCACGATCCTGAACACCATAGCGAACAGGGAAAAACTCTGTAAGATTACGAAGTTCAAGGATTCGGGCAATAAGCGCATCCTGGCGAAGGATAACGAACTGGTCACCCAGTCCTGCATTATCCACGCCTGAGTAATTTGTGGCAAACTGGCCGGAAGCGAGAGCTTTGACGTTACCGAGTTCGTTACGCACCTGATGATACTTGTAGCGTTCCTGGAGTGATCTCGCGAACGCCATCGCTTCGGTACGGAATGCCTTGCCGTCTGTCTCCTCGTTTGGCGTAGATGCTAAGGCTATCTCAGGATTAGCGACAATGCGGTTCCAGCGCTTTTTCATATCGAACATAGAATGCTCGATACCGAAAAGGTAGTTAGCGTTAGTTTCGAAACCGTTAATAGGAATAGAAGGAGCAGTAACATGAGCAGCAGGTTTGTCATCTGCTGTACTATTAGCCATCTTCTTCATATTCTCAGCGAGAGTGTTGACAGCTGTAGAGAGTTTCTCGAACGGTACATTCTGGCTGTTCTCGTTCTTCTTTCCTGCATCATCATCGTCGTCGCCACTTCCATCGCCGTCAGGATCATCATCCTTTGACTTATTAGCCTTTGAGACAATGGCATAGAGCTCATTGATCTGCTTCTGATGCTCAGCCTGCTCGGCTGCACTATTCTCCGCAGCGAGGTCATCCATGAGAGTACTCTGGTACTCTTTCTGGTACGCCTCGCAAAGAGCCTTATACTCATCTGCGGTAAGGCTCTTATTCTCAAACTTCTTAGTAAAACCAAGACTCTCGAGAACCTTGTTTAACTTTGCTTTGAAATTCATAAATCAATCATTTAAATATTAAAACAACTTAGATCAAACAAAAATAATATATTAGCTAAATCCGTAAAGGCTCTGCGTCCCCATATAGGCCCCTCCCAGTTCTGCCACCTCTGCAATCGCCTCCAGTAAGGTGCGCTTACCGTCGATGAGACCGACTTCTTCGGCTGGAGCGGTATACAGGCTCTCTCCCTGAAGTACCGGGGCGTCATCATCCAGTTCTGCCAGTTTAGAACGCTGAGATTTCACTTCTGCCAGGAACTGCTCATTCATCGGATCAAGAACATTCTTAATATAGTCTTCAGACTTACCGTCCTTCAGGTCCTCGAAAATCTTATTCTTCCGGCTAGAATTGGTAGCCTTCGCTACAATCTTCTTCAGCCCTAACTTCTCGAAGTATGGCTCAAAGTTCCAAAAGGAACACATAGTACCGATGCATCCAACGAAGTCATGATTCGTTGTTGCGTAAAGTTTCTGACCATGACAGCCGATGTAATAGGCTGCCGATGCGCAGTATTCTTCATAGATGGCAATGATAGGTTTCTTGGCGCTTCGCAGAGTCTCGCTCAATCGATCCATGTACCATGCCTCTCCTCCTGGAGAATTGATATGAAGGAGATGAGCGGATATCTGCGGGTTGTTCTCAGCGGCAATAATATCCTGTTCCAGCTGTTTGGAAGAGAAATACCAGTAGCTGTTTGCTGTCACAACTCCGAATACGCGATGATATGCGATTGTACCATCATCCAGAGATGGCGAATTGTATTCATCCGTGAGCTGTACACTTTTCGTTTCATCTCTCTGCGATACCTTGGCAGATATCGCTAACAGCGCTTCATGCGTCTCGTACTGATAATATGTATGAGTCTTGAGATACTCCCGAATCTCAGGAATACTCATCGCCTGTTCGGCTTTTTTCTGTTCGAAGCTTACCACCGCGCCATTCAACGGAAAAGCAGCTACCATCAGCTGACGGTAGGCATCCTCAGTAATCCATAGAGGTAGAGTGGAAAGCAGAAGGGTCTGTATTTCGTCCATCTTAATTAAGTTTTCTACAAAGGTACATATATATAATAGGTATATAAAAGACCTTAAAGCAATGGGTTCGCAAGCATTTTGCACTTAACGATAAGCTTCGCCTTATTCAGATGTCTGACGAGCTGAACCTTCGCCGGGATTGTTTCCGTACCTATCTCGTACGTACGTGCATCAGGAAGTCCAACACTTGCGAGCGTGACGATAGCGCTGCGAGGAACCTTTAGTTCGTTAAAAATGCTCTCGTCCGCTATATCGACAATAAATGTCTTACTACAATCCCAGTACACACCTCCATTTTCCTCTGTCATTGAAGGCTCGAATGTGAACGGATCAGCGCTGAAAACGATGCTTTTTTTAGAGCCTCCAAGGAGGGAAACCACTAAAAGACAGGAAAACTCTTTCATAATGTTAAATTTTAGAGCGATTATTACTAATTTTTGAGTGACAGAAATTTGCACTCAGTATGTATTAAAAATAATTAAATACCCCGTTTTTTTTGGTATTTTCGGGGAGTTTTCGGAAAAAGCCGCTGGCGGTAGCGATAAAAGTTCTTCAGGAGCGCATCGGGCGATATAGACCTCAGAGAGTATCTCCTGATGAAATTGTCTACCACATCCTGGTTCCGTAACGGCCTGCCCAACTCTTCATTTTCAATCATGAGTCGATGAAACTCGAAATTGAAGAGAAGTCGAATATGCTCTTCTATTTTTTTCGCCGCATTACTGGATAGATAATTGAAGTAAGCCGGATCCTTACCAGGATGCCCATCCATCTTTGAGCGCCGTGAAGGCAGATATATCTTGAGATTACAGTCTTGCATGACGTCATGGTGAGAGTCTGGCTTGGCCATACAATTCCACACCACATGATACAGATCTGTGGTGTATGGTATTTTTACTCCGCCCGTTTCTGGCTCAATTTCTAGCTTTTTCTGAATGTACTCTGCCAGATAGGGCTCAATTCTAACAGACGCTGTTCGTTTCGAGAGACGTTTTTTTCTTTCCATATCGTTTTTGCTTATTTTTGCTTCCTACCGTCCTACAATCCTACAAATTGTAGGCTTACGAATGCAAAGATACTAAATTTCAGCGAGTTACACAAATTTAATCAAACATATTTTAGTCCTACACACTCATTTTTTCGCTTCCTACACGTCCTACAATCCTACAAAATGGGGTATTTTGTAGGATGAAATCTCCGAAAGCGCCAAAATGTAAAAATTTCCTATTTCCTACAACGTCCTACAATCCTACAACATTTCCTACAAAACCACAAAACTACAAAAATATACATAACATACTGATAATAAGATAAATAGATAATAATAATAGTTTGAAAAGAAATGCATTTGTAGGATTGTAGGATTGTAGGAAGGCATTTTTCTGAAAATCATTTTCAAAACTTCGTTTTCTCGGTTATTTTTGAAATTTTAGGGGGTACGGGGGATTTTTCGCATCTGGAACACACATAAATGTAAAGAAATACCCACGCTCGCCCTCCCGGGTTTACGTGGGTAAAAATATGCAAAATTCAACTCAAATTTATGTGGAAAATCTTTGGTTTTCTCGAATATTTTTTGTATCTTTGTATCGTTAAATTGGGGTAGTCTATACCTTATATAAGGTAGTTTTCTGGCTCCTATCAGAACGGTTTATCCCCATTCTTACCTGCGTCAGTCTCGTCAAATGGTATGCTGCCAGGCTTGTATTGCTGGGTATTGATATCAGCATTAGCCTCCCCATTTACTCCTGGAGTACTCTGAGCGACGCTCTCGGCGAGGATTTCTCCTCGTCTGAAGTCGATATTATACATCTCCATGAACTTGTCATAGTCGATGATAATTGCACTTGTAGATGTAGAGCGCTCCTTACGCACTCTTACCATTGTTTCCTGGTCGTCCGGCTTGGCTACCTCGACGGTCTCCTCCCAGGTGAAACGTCTAGATGGTACGGTTCCAATATATGATGGATGTGAGCGAAGATTCTGCTCAAGGGTAGATAATGTCGTATTCTCGCTGTTATACCCACTTCTGTCATATATAGAATACACGCTGCTGAGACGAAGGAACAGAACATGTGTTCCTGGATCGAAAGCGAACGTTTTCTTGTCCCCGTGCGAATCTTTACCGGTAACACTCTTAGGCTGCTCGATGAGCATCTCTCGACCAACGAGCACCTGTTTTGTATCGATCATATTATTGACGGCATTGAAGAACATGGCAAGTTTGTCCGTGCTTCGGATCAGAGAAAGCTGGAACTTGATTTTCTCCTGCACAAGTGCAAAAAACTCATCATACGTGAACGGTAGTTTAAGCTTAGAGTATTGCTCTACAAGTTTCACCATTCCGAGGAAGAGGGAAGCCGTCTTCATGAGTCGGTCCATCTCTCCGGAATTGATTACATCACTCTTGAGCTCGCTGTATGCCTCCTGCTTGAGCGCACGGAAATGATCCATGACTGCCGGTCTGAGCGACAGTACTTCTAGTAATACGTTGGATAATCCTATATTCTTCTCTATATTCTTGAGCTCTTCGAACAGCTTAGTCTCCTCTGGTGTTCTGTTTTTCGGCTTAGGAACCTCGCAGATAATAACACGACTCATCAGGGCGTTGTCATCTCGCTGAGGGGTCTCCTGGCCACAAATGATCACAGGCGCAAATACCTTATCATTCTCAATATCTCTTCCAGATGTCCCACGACGCTTCTGCTTGCCGTCTCCGTCGTATACTATACCCTTCAGAGCCTGGAACTTGGTATCTGAGATATCTTTATTATTGTACTCATCGAGCACGACCGGGACATCTCGAAATGTACCCATGATGGTGCTCATGGCCGCATCAGTACCTGTATTGAGGTTGAATATCGGAATAGTAGGACTTATGAACAGAGATCGGATAGATATCGCAATCTGAGTTTTACCTGAAGACATTGGACCCATGAAGAAGGGCGCCGTGAAGAGTCGGTCCAGACAATGTATGTTACTTCGGAATGCGCACATCAACGCAAAAACGATAGCCCATTTGCCGTTGTCATTAATCTTATAGACCTTATCCATTAAGGATGCCCATTTTTCAAAACTGACCTGCATGTCGGCAGGAATATCATCGTATGTCAGCTGAGATATCAGTTCGTACTTGTCTGACTGGCGCCCGGATCCAGCGTAAATGGTTGAAAACGCAGGAAGATAATAGTTCATGTGATTATGGGTGACAACACCCAGCTCGTTAACCTTCTCAAACACATATTTTCCGTCCTTGTCCTCGTGGGCGATACCATTGGCAAAGGCGAAAAACTGCTCATCTGTCTTCCGGCTCATTCCCTCCGACTGCTGGTTGCCATATACCTGGATCTCCCGGCACTGAACGAAATGGCGGCTCATATATTCTTTTATACGCCTCCACTGCCATTCTTCTCCGTCTGTGAAGTTCACGCCTTCATAGTTGATAAGAACGTCCTCGATGGTACTCATCTTTTTTAGAGAACTTGACAGCACCTCGATATATAACGGCTTGTCGAAGTAACGACGATTCACCTTCAGCACTCGCTTGTTCTGCTCGAAATCTTCGTTGAAGATATGGAGAAGAGGAACCATATAGAAGTCTGCAACCTGAGAGAATCCACGTCCGTTCTTATTCTGGAACATATAGCAGACTGGTATGCCCTGCTTATTAAGGCGAGGATAATACTTGCACTCACGAAACATCTGTGCGTACTCTCCCTCCTTGACATAACTGGGAACTTCATCACCGTCAAAGTCATCATCATAGAGATCATCCTTCAGGGCATTCGCCTTCATTACATTTTTGCGCTTGTTGACGAACGGCTTACGGATCTCGTCGAACTGGCCCTTGGATAGCCCTAATTTACTGCAGTAATGGTTCTTGTTGACAGTTATCACGGTTTCCTCCGCATAGCTGGTCAACTCGATACACCTTGTAATGATCGGAACCTTGTCGCCAAGGAAGCCGGACAGCAGATCGCCATGTATGCGTATATAGAAGTCTATAAAGGATTCTACTTTATCCTCGTGCATGACTCTTATCTGCGAGATTCCTGCCTTGAACATCTCGGCCAGAGCGGAGAGGTAACTACTATCATCGCCCGTTGTCGTATCTATACTGCAGCCCTCTTCGGTTGTGGCTAGATAGCAGCAGATTCGGCGGAGGTTCTGAATATCGGTAGCCGACGGAACGCCTGCTACGTACACAATCGGATTATCTCCATAAGACTCCATGAACGCATCGATGGAAGATGTTACGATAGCAGGCTCGTTATTTCTCAGATTATCCTTTAGGTCATCAAGTCCAAAAATACCCTGCAGCATATCCTCTTTCTTGAGATTCTCGACATTACGTCGGATATCCCGAACTTTATCTTCCAGAATAGTCATCTTCGTATCGAAATCCTTAGTCATGCTCTTCATATATTCAAGGCGCAGTCCGGCGTCCTGCACGCATGCTACCAGGTTAGCGATAGTGTTCATGGCTGAAGCGATTGTAGCCTCGTCCTTGCATCCGCGAGGAACCAGCATTCTTTTCATCGCCTTCGGAAATGTTTCAGTTGCATCGATTAACTTCTGTTTTACGCCATCCTTACAGAGCTGACCGTAGCTGTCTGGATCATATCCCTTAGGCAAGCGAACGCACCTGACGCTCGCTCCTGCCGTCAATAACAGTTCACTATTCTTGACGGCAGCCTTAATCCCTGCGCTGTCCGCATCGTAGATCATTACAACAGACTGAGTGAAGCGCATAATGAGTTTTACCTGGTCATCGGTAAATGCTGTTCCCGATCCTCCGATAACGTTCTCGACCCCATATTTATGTAGAGTGACAACATCGAACTGCCCCTCTACGAGATAAGCAAAACCCTCTTTCGCTATCGCCCTTTTTGCTTGGAACAGTCCGAAAATATGCCGACCTTTTCTGAAAATGGGCGTCTCTCCGGTATTAACATATTTGCCAACTTTATCGTTCGGAGTAACAATTCTTCCGGAAAACGCAACGACTCTTCCAGACACGTCGTAAAACGGGAACATTACGCGGTCTCTGAAGAAGTCATAGTTTCTCCCGTCTTGAGACTTGCCTACGACTCCAACATCTTCCAATATCTGCAGACTGTACCCATTCTCCACGAGATACTTCATCGCTACATTACCATTCGGAGCATAGCCCACTCCATATTCTGCAAGCACCTTATCTGTATAATCGTAACCGCGTTTTTTAAGGAAGCTCTCCGCTTGCGAGATATTGCCCTGGTAGAACTTTGCGGCAGCAGCAATGGCTATACGACGAGACTCAAGCAATTTATACGCAGCGTTTTCTTCCGGAGTAGATTCTTGTTCCGGAAACTCAACATCAGCGAGCTTGCAAGCTATTCGCAATGCCTCGTTAAAAGTTATCTGGTTGTATTTCTGCAGAAAGTCCAGAACGTCTCCATGCTCACCACACACGAAACAATGGTACGTCTGTCTAGCTTTATTAACCATCATAGAAGGATGACTATCATTATGGAACGGACAGATACCCTTGTAGTTAATGCCCGCCTTCTGAAGATTAATATAAGCGCCTATCACATCAACAATATCAAGTTTACTCTTGACATCGCTAATGAAGTCTGAGTTGATTTTCATATTTCTTATTTTGTTTAGTCGAACAGATTGAGCTGTAGGGAATCGAATGCTTCAGATATCGTAATATTGAAGTATGCTGCCACAGCTTTATACTCTTCTGGTTTTATAGCCTTACGGCCGAAGAAAATATCCCAGTATCTTACCTGGTTAATACCAGTCTCCTTAAAAAAGAACTTGCTTGGATGGAAGTCCTCAAGATGACGGAAGCGACACTCAAGCAACTTCTTCAGGCGATTCTCCTTAACAACCTGATGTTTGTCGTCCAACCTATGGCGAAGCGCATATAATCGAACGGCCATTACGGAACGATCGAGTTGTCGTGCCATATCCTCAAGACTCATTCTTCCGTAATTCCCAACCAGGTATGCAATTTCGTTTTTGTTCCATTTTCTATTACTCATAATCACATATTGGTCTATTATTATACTCGACGTATCTCTTTAATTTGAGACAGAACCAGCCATTAATGCAAGCTCTGCCTTCTTTGCAAATTGCGCATTTCTCATACATAAGCTATTTTGTTTTTATATGCTCCAGGTAATATGCTGCCACCTGCGCTAGTGATCTTAGCTGGAGCTTAGCCTTAATATTCTCCCTATGCCGTTGTACGGTTTTTACAGATATATAAAGACGGTCTGCGATCTCCTGGGCGCGCAAGCCTTTAGATATAAGTTCTACTATATCTAACTCACGATCAGTAAGCTTAGAGTCTAGTTTAGGCTTGCAGATGACACCTTCCATTCTGCATTCGCCACGCAACGGGCACTTGACCTCCTCAAAATGAAAGAAACCGTCTGCGTCGATATCAGGAGTATGTGCATCATATTCGCCGAAATTACATCTGCAGAACCTAGATACAATGTTGAATTCGTATACCTTGCGATTTAGTTCGCTCGCCGTATACAGCTCACACAGAGCCCTAAAGGTTTGAGGATATCTGGTTTTAATTAGGTCTAGCATCTCCTCGATAACTTCGCGGCTGTCGGCTGTAAGTTCCTGGACAGGTTTGCCCAGTTGCTTATACATAACATCACCTTCTGGTGTATTGTAAAACTCGACTGACTCCATACTTACTCCTCCGGAAAAAGTTCGCTCTCCTGCATACCTAGATACTCAGCGACAATTCCTCTGCATAGAGCGTTCGGCTTGGACTTGCCTTGAATCCATCTGTAGACGGAATTATTAGATACCTTGCATTTCTCCGCAAGTGCTTCTACAACCTTACAACGAGGGTATGGAAGACTCTTCATGTACTCACTAAAACCCATATTTTTTAAAATTTTTGTTTGAAATCATCATTATGTGCGACATTTTTTGTATATTTGCACCGTGAGAATTATTAACACGCTGCAAATATATAACATTTCAGTGATACCGCCAAACATTTCACTGATTATTTTTATATTTTTCAGCATTTTGTTTGAAAATAAGATATTATGAGTACAGAAACAACAGCAGAAACTATCAATGAGCGCGTAAATAGCATCATTGAAAAAGAGGGTCACACCATCGCTACATTTGCTAAGAAAATCGGTGTGCCATGGACAACGATCAAAAACATCGTATCTGGGCGAAATGCTCCTAGTTACGATATTATCGTGAAGATCATTAACGCGGTAGATTGGGTTGATGCCAACTACCTGGTAATGGGTGAAGAACTCACGAAAGGCAATCAGGGCAACCTGTTGACAATCGTTGAGAGACAGAATAAGACTATCGAGAGCCAGCAGAAGACTATTGATAGGCTTACCAAAAAGATGTTAGAAAACTAAGATTTAATTGCACCGTTTTTGCGTAAAATGAGTTATTTTGCCAAACATTTATTCTATAACAATCACGCAACTGTTTGAGCATCTGTAACTTGTTTGATACGCAACTCGGTGCATTTTCGGTGTTGTATATGTAAAAACCAGAAAAGCCCTAGTTGATTATCAGGCAGTTATAACGTATCATGCCGGCATATAAAATCGGTAATTTTACCCCAATTAGGGAAAGAGCGCAACATTTCATATAAAGATTGATAATCACGATCTGGCTTACAAAGATCATAAGCCACAATATAACTATACATTTTCATCTATCTTAGTTTTTTAAAAATTTCTTATTAAGCAACCTATTGATACTTCATAAACCATTCTTCATCCACTTTACAATTCTCACTATTTGGATCAGGCGAAGCTTGCTCTACTTTTACCATTAATGGCATGGGTACACAGTTGCCAAATATCAAAGCTTCACCAGGCACAGCCTGTTTTATCTTATTGACATAATCAGAAGAAAAATATGGAAGAACCGAATAAATATAATTCATGTCTATTTCATTCTGTATTCTATGCACAATATAATTTCCACATTGTGATAAAACAGTCTGCGATAACTCAGATGGTCGTTGAGATGAAATCATCAAGAACAAAGAATACTTTCTACCCTCTCTGGCAATCTTCTCAAAAATGTTCTCTCTCATGATATATTCCGTATCCTTTCTAATATACCTATGAGCTTCATCCAATATCAAATGAACAGGATGTTTTCTACGTTTTTCTCCCTTTTGCTTCTTTCGATAATCAAAAAGAATACGACTTACCACACTTGTCATCAATTCAAGAACATCTGTTCCAACCTCACTTGAATCTATGCATATAAGTTGAGTTTCATTTGATTCTTCTGAAATTCCGAAGACCTTAGCCAAATAGTCATCTTCATTTTCATAACGACAATTCGTTTCTTTCATAAACTTACATTCTGCGTTGTAGAGAAAAACATCCAGACGCGTCATTAATGTAGAAGTGAACTCTCTGACACGCAGATTACCCTTAGCCTCCTCTTCTAACAAAACCAATTCGGCTGCAGTTTTCAAAAAACGGTAATCGAAGTAATCTCCAGATTTCAATTTCTCTTCGTCTATCTTCATGGCAGAACCTTCATCTATTTGCTCGAAAGCGTCACCATCATTCTCACGATGAGTTGATGTCACATAGTGAGCATTAGCCCCAGCTTGAAAATCGACTCTTACATACCAAGCAATTTTTTCATCCTTTATGAATTTAGGCAAAGCTTCAGAAAGGGAATTATTGTTATTACCATAATATACAACACACAATTTTATACATACAGAAAAGAAGTTGTCCAAATCATCAACTACTTGGTCAGGCACTTCATGCTTAGGAACCAACGAATAAATATCTTTCATCTTCTGAATTGCCCCCTTAGCAATTGTCATCTTTGAACTATCAGAATCAGCTTTTGCTATAATTTCAGATAATATCTTCCAAGTCTTCCATTTAATGTAATTAGCAAACTGCTTAACCACATTCTCTTCCTTGGTGTTGAACATTCGATAGAACTTATAACACTCTTGCAGAACGTTATCCCAAAAAGGCTTTTGAGTTCGTTCTGAAGCCATCAAAAATGCCAACCATTCATCAAGATTCATCAGATAATATGGCAGAGTAAACTTAACCATACCCTCATCGACATCACCCGCATTAGGCTTATAGAATATCGTATGAATATCATCGTTCAATTCTCTGTTAAAAGCCTTTGGGTATTCGCCATTGGAATCAAACAAGATAACCTTGGAGCCATATGCATGGTTATTCTCTTTACGGAAGACCTCCTGCAAAATGCGAGCAATTGTATTAGATTTTCCGCTACCACTATTACCTAAAACGGCAGTATGAATATTGAAAAGTCTATTGATACTTAATGATATTTTGTAGTTTATCAAACTCTTGCTATAGCCAATATCTATCGAATGATGGATTTTATCATCATCATCTTCTTCAATCTGAGAAGACAGGATTTGCTGCAGATCTTGGAACGTAACAATCTCCACATCACTATATAAGGAAGGGAATATTCCTACACCCATAGCAAACTTCCCAGAAGTAGTTATCGTTCCTATTGGTTTGACGATGAACTCACGAGAGCTATCCAGATTAAATGAAGAAAACATTTTCCCCTCTTGATTGTAATCCAAGATAGCACTGACTTCACACAAGATTTGGTCACCAGTAGCATTGCTCGTCTTCAAGTAACTACCAATGTTACCAAAGTAGTAAACCTGCCCATTGATAGATACAGTAGAATGCTTGGTTGTAGCAAACAACCGAACCCGAAACTTATCATATTCTACAGATACAATTTTTCCTATCTTCATAGCTTTACTTTTTAATGGTTACAAACTAGTGCTATTAAACCTTCTTGCTAATTTCTTTGAGACCTTTGACAAAGTCCTTAACTATCTTCTCTTCCTGAGCAAAAGCATTCAAGTTTGGCATCCATTCTCTTACAGTATAATCAAAATAATGCATTTGAATATTATCTTTTTTAGAATCTGGATTTTCCACTTCACCCCAAAGTCGGAATATACGTTTATCATCTATTTTGCATATTGGCTTATCCTCGGCTATATGGTCGATTACCACAAGGTTAAAAGTCGTATTGGTAGCCAATGCTCTATAAATAACGTCGTTCACATGCTCATCATTAAAGCCATACCCCATCACAAAGAGAACGGTATTAGGCTCTAATAAGCGATGCTGAAACTCTCTAAACAAATCAACATATGGAGCACCGAGACTTTTATTTTGCTTGGTAGGAGTAGGATAAATCAGGATGTTCTTGTCTTCTTTCCATTTAGGATTTGTGTCCTCCATGATACTAAAGAAGTTGGAGTCATCATTATCATCATCAATCCAATTCACAGAACCATGAATCTTGTAGAAGTACACCATATTCTCCACAGGCTCATACTTGTCAATACTGACATCCATACGCTTTGAATAGGTGTAATTGAACATGGCAGGATTGAAATGTTTCTTTATTCCCCCACTAAACCCGTTCACATAATGGATATTCAGATTATCCATTGCCCTTTCATTAAAGAGGTCATTGTTGGTGGTAAAGACACAGATACGAGATAAATCTTTGTTGCGGAAAGCTATCTTTTGATAGAAGGATTTATAAGTTTCAAGGACTTCAGGAGCTTTACCCTTGGCGAAATCAATATTGATACTTTTAAAGATAATTTCTTCTATGAACTTGATAAGGTCAGAACATTTCTCTTCCCTATATTTATAACCATCACCAAAACCTTGATAGTAAGCTCTACCTGAGTATAGCACAGAGAGAATCTCTTCCAACTTGTTGTCACAAGCCTTGGCAATCTTGCCGAAACGTTTTTCCATATAATTGCCTTTCAAAGCCTTTTCAACTTTTGCATAAAGACCTGTCATATTCGGAATCGCAGGACAACTGGTACCAGCACCAAAGAGGAAACAAACGTTCTTCATATTAAAGAACTCTGCAATTTTTGCCTTGACGGCTTGTTTGTATTCTTTTTCTTTTATATTGTTTTCTACAAGATAGTTAGATTTACCTTGATAGAAATGCAAATTAAGAATTTTCTCTTCCATAACCATAATATGATAATTTACTAATGAGTCCAGAAATCTGTCAATCGAATCATTGTTGCCCAGAATTCGGAGACTTATAGAAAGTTCCCTAAGCCACCACCTTTAGCAAGGCGGTCCCATCCCGCAAAATATGGCGAGGGCTTTGATGCCCCGCCAACCTTAGAGCGTAGCGGTTCTGAGCACCGAGTAGGGCGGTTTACTTCTTCTTGACTGAGGAGAGAAGGCCGAGATGAGAGGTGGAGCCTTCCTTAACGGTAAGGAAGGACGGGTAGGTTTTCGAAAAAGCCTTCTTTAATGGGAAAAAGCGATGCCAATGAGTGCAATGAAAGCTCGCTTTCAAATTGCCGAGTGCAGCTCGCTTTATCACCAAAGAAGGACGGGATGATTATCACTCTACCCTTCACACATCTCACCAGCTTGCTCTGGGGAAACGAAGGTCTCAGGAAATGCAAGCCACGCATTGCATCACACCATACGAACTCATGGCCTTCCAAGAATTTTCTTGGTTACATGTATATACAAATATAGCCATACCTATTTTCCCTCTTCAGAATAATTTTGAATAAAACAACCACCTATTTGGTTTTCTACAACCTTAGAACATGCAATCTTATCAAACAAAATCATATAACAATGATGAAGGCTTAATACAGCATCTTGTAAGTCTTGGTTCATTTCCAAATCTGTTATCTTCAAGCCAGCAGCCTTACATTGCTCCTTAGGAATATGACGAGAATGCGAATAACTATGCTGATGATTGAGAAAAACCTCATATATGTTGTCTATATTAAGCTCAGGATTATTTTTTAATAGGAATGACTTGGCTAGTTCCTTTGACCATTTTATCGAATTCTCGCAATTGGTAATAAAAGTTGGATTTAGTTTACCAATGATTGCCTGCCACAAGCCTAAGGAAGAAGGTCTATTGGCGATATCATTTACAGCCTTATCAAATTCATCCAGCATTCCTTGGCATGGAATTCCTCCAAGCTGAGGATCTATCGGGCCCAGAGAAGACTCACGTCCCATTAATATTTCTCGGCAAGACATGGCAATCAACGTACCAGCGGACATAGATATTTGAGGAATAATAGCACGCACATTCCCATCAAAAGCAGACTGAAGATAATTCACAATACTTTCTGTAGCTGCTAAATCGCCACCAGGAGTATGCAAAATCAAATCAAGCCCTTTACTTCTATCCAGTCTATATACGTTAGTCATGAAAGCATTCATGTCTGAATCATTGATTGAAATAAATGGAGCATTAGGATTTTTAAGCCAGCCAGAATAATAGGTTATAACATTACGCCCTGTTATTTCCGCTATTTTATCCATATACTCCTTTCTTTTTTTATTAAGCAAATCAATATTTGTTGGAAAAGATTGATTTACTTCTGTCAAAATCTCACTCCAATTGCTCATAAGACAAATTTATTTAGAATTAATACCACAAGATGCATTGGTTATATAATTGCGAGAACTATTTATGCTATACTGCTCATAATTATCCCCTATTTTCTTCCAAGACTTATTACTTGAAATCAATTCATTTTCCGAGAAGAAAAGTTCAAACTTATCATTTCTGTTCATAAATATTCATATTTTAGAAAAACCTTTAATAAAAAGAATTTAGTTACATGAACTAGTTATACGTTCAATTTCTTCAACTAGCTTCAAATACATCCTTTCCTGAGCCGATTTATCAAGTTCAGAAAGTGTAGTTTTTGGATCATTAATTGCCTGGAAATCTCCCAATTCCGTCTTTTCAAAAAGACTAGGTTCTACAAGCAGACACAAAATTGTTGTATCTCCTCCCTATTGCATTCTTCCATTTTCTCTAGTATTTTTTTGCACGATGAAGAGTTCTTTCACACTCTTTCTGCCAGTCTCACCATTCAGCGAACCCAGGAAGAGTAAAGGTGACAGCAGGAGTACCACAGTGTAGGATATTAATCTATTTTGTAATTTCATGATAAGGGTCGAAGAAGAGAGGATAAATTACACCATACAACCCTTGCATAAAGTATATTCTAGGCGAACGAACACCACTTTCTCTTGAAGCCATTTGCTTCTTATCCGTATATAGTCCAAAATGAAAGATGATTGGCTGTCCTTCAGTTATACCAAGTTCCAATTTATCCAAAGCCGACTTCAAAGGCTTGTGTAAAGCAGAATGCCTACGTAAACGAAAGCCATCATCCATCAAAAGTTCATCAATGGTTCGACCAGAAATATATTTCATGCAGTCAAAGTACTCAAAGGTATCTTTTTCAGAGAAATTCTGATTAAAACCATATTCTGTATCTCCCATATCAACAAATTCATAGCTGATGCGAATCGGTAACAGACAAGAATTCCTGACGTCATCATTACTGATGACATTCCAAGGTTCTGCAGATAAATCATCTCGCAACTGTTCGATGTCATCATCAAAAATCTCTATACTCATGCCGTTACCATACCTTTTCTGCGTTCTACATTCTTGGCATGACGCTCAGCATAATAGCTATACATCGTGTCCAATGACAGAGGATTTACCGAGCGTTCATAAGGTTTCAGCCCCTCGCGTTTCTCACACCAAGGCAATTCAGAGTGAGTCAAGAATATGAGGTAATTCTGTGATTTGCTACCATATTTCAGTACTATTTGTTCCAACAATTGGATTTCATCATCGCCAAGCCCTAATTGCTTAGTCACCTCGCCGAGAGCTTCATCTATAACATCCTCAGTTGTTTCAAAATCTGCTGGTGTAAGATGCTCACACATGTTTCTATTCTTCCACATATTATATATAGTAGGGTAAACCGGACCATTTACCCATGCTTGCGGAACATCTGCAAACAGTTGTCTTTGGCGACCAAAGAACACCATACTCCAAGCTTGCGCATAATAAAGCAACTTTTGGAGTTTCAAAGGGCTAACCGTCATCTGTTTCGTCAACAAAGACAAAGCGATATAGCGTGCAACCTTTTTTATATCGAATATTCTTTCATTCATTATAATCTTCTCCTTTTAAACGTTTAACTCTGCCGCAAAAGTACGCTTTTTTCTCGAAACCACCAAGCAATTAACAAGAAATCTGCAAGTTATCAGCAAATAACCACGAAATCAACCGTAAACTATAAACTATTAACTGTAAACTATAAACTGCTATTCCCTACCTCAGCAAGCTATAGTAAGGCGGTCCCAGCCCGCATAAACCTGGCGAAGACCTTTGATGGTCCGCCAACCTTAGAGCGTAGCGGTTCCGAGCACCGAGTAGGGCGGTTTCCCTCTTCTTCCCTGAGGGGAGAAGACCGAGATGAGAGGTGGAGCCCTCTTTAAGGGTAAAGAGGGACGGGGTGATTTTCGAAAAAGGGTAAGGAAGGTTTCTGTCCCCTGTAAGGGGACAGAAGGGGTCGCAAAGACTATTGAAGGTAGGTTTTCGAAATAAGACATTATCTGTCCTTATACATCTCCTCATAATACTTCTGATACTCCCCAGAAGTAACATGATCCATCCATTCCTGGTTATCGAGATACCATTTTACGGTTTCTTCGATACCCTCCTCAAACTGGAGAGATGGCTCCCAGCCGAGTTCCTTTTGCAGCTTTCTAGAGTCAATAGCATAACGCATATCGTGACCCTTTCTGTCTGTTACATAAGTAATCAAATCCAAGTCAGCACCCTCAGGGCGACCGAGCAATCTATCAACGGTCTTGATAACCACCTTGATGATATCGATATTCTTCCACTCGTTGAAACCGCCGATGTTATAGGTCTCAGCAATCTTACCCTTGTGGAAAATCATATCGATGGCACGGGCATAATCTACTACATACAACCAGTCGCGCACGTTCTCACCCTTACCATATACTGGCAATGGCTTGCGATGACGGATATTGTTGATAAACAGCGGAATCAACTTCTCAGGGAACTGGTATGGACCATAGTTGTTAGAGCAGTTGGTCACGATGGTAGGCATACCGTATGTATCGTGGAAAGCACGGACGAAGTGGTCTGAGCTTGCCTTAGATGCAGAATATGGAGAGTGAGGATTGTACTTGGTAGTCTCCAGGAAGAACTCCTCGCCATAAGCCTCGTGGTTCTTACCGCTGGATGCCTTGGTAGTGAAAGGAGCAGGAATGCCCTCAGGATGAGTTATCTGCAAGGCACCGTAAACCTCATCAGTAGAGATGTGGTAGAAGCGCTTGCCCTCATATCCCTCAGGAAGACTCTCCCAGTAAATCTTTGCCGCCTGGAGCAGAGACAGGGTACCCATCACGTTGGTCTGAGCGAAAGTGAATGGATCCTTGATACTTCTATCTACATGACTTTCGGCTGCGAGATGGATGATGCCATCCACCTTGTAGTCCTCTATCAGTTTCAACATCAGGTCGAAATCACAGATATCACCCTTAACGAAAGTATAGTTAGGCTTGTCCTCAATGTCCTTGAGGTTTGCCAGGTTGCCTGCGTATGTCAACTTGTCGAGGTTGATGATGTGATACTCAGGATATTTGTTCACGAAAAGTCTTACTACGTGTGAGCCAATGAAACCAGCACCGCCCGTTATTACAATATTCTTCATTCTAATTAATGTATATATTCGAATACAAATTACACGAATCATTCAGGAGAAACTATAACCTCTATATTCGTGTTATTCGTAAGATTCGTGTTCAAAAAAATTAATATTCTAAATTCTTCTTCAAGGAAGAACTATTCTCTTCAAGGATTGAAAGGAGATATTTGCCATAGTCATTCTTCAGCATTGGCTGAGCATTCTCACGCAACGTATCACTATCTATCCATCCTTGGCGATAAGCAATACCTTCCAAGCAAGCAACCTTCAAGCCCTGGCGCTTTTCCAAGACTTCGATATATGCTTAGCCACTTCCACCACCTTATTAGGATAGAAGTATAAGCCAACTACAGCATAATTGCTCTTTGGATGCTCAGGCTTCTCTTCGATACTCAGGCAATTGCCTTGCTCATCAAACTCTGCCACGCCATATCGTTCAGGATCGCTTACTCGATAACCAAATACAGTAGCTTTGTTATTGATAATATATCATCGGTTTATCGAAGATAGGAATCAGCTGCTTGCTGATACCCTTTGTGATAGGATACAAACGTGTACCGCTACCACCTGCTAATACGATTCCCTTCATATTTATTGATTATTATTTTAAACCCAGTTAGGAATATCAGATACAAACTGAGTCAATCCTGTTACCTTCTTCATAGCCTCACGATATGCTGAACACCACACAAGAACGGACGATGGTAAGCTGGCGATGAGCAGCATCACCATTCTGCCACTTCTCAGCAAAAGCCACCACATTCTCAGTGCCACGGATATTCGTCTCAAAATACTCATGATCTTCATGTCCAGGATTACGATGCACGGCAGCAAAGTTGAAGATCACATCATCCTCTGTAGGAGTAAATGGCAAGTTCTCGATAGGCTTGCGGATATCATACGATACGGTAGAGGTGTCCCCTGACCACGCTATAACAGAAACAGATGACGGAGATAGAAGCAATACCTTGGTAGAGATTGCAGTGGTGTGTTGGTACCAATTACACCGCTACGCCTGGTACCGATACTGCGCTATCGTCATTTTATTCGGAAAAATCATTTGGCACGGCAATACGAGCCATATAATTCATAAGTTTAGAATATAAAACTTGTGCAAGTAATTCATTGTATCTTTCAATACGTTGAACTTGAAATTCAATAATCTTCCCATCCCTTAAACAAGGTACAGTCAGAAAACAAGATTTACAAAAATGTTGTATAGAATTCTTCGCATCACCTTTATCACAAGCAATAAGAATCGGGATAAGTTTTTTGGCAAATAGCGAAATATTATGATAACGTTTAAGCATATTAGGTTGTAACAAATTTTCATCCTCTATAGGACAATTTTCCTTTGTTACATCTATTATAGCTTTTCCGTCGGTATTAAAAGAAACCAAATCTAACACATCAAGACTAACACGCTTAAAGGATGCAATATTTACGTATGAGAAGCCTGGTATATCAGAATTCTCCAATGCGACTTCGTTTACATTTAAAGATTGCTTATTATTCTTAATTTCAATTATATAAGCAGAAGCTAATTGTCTCGATCTTTTCCCATCATCTCTAATTGCTAAACTACATGGTTGGAATAGCAGGATATATTTTTTGGATCCGATTTTAAATATATCACCATTAGCCACTGGACTATATGTTTGATTTATATAAGTTCCAGAAGTATATAGCTCAGAATTTCTTAGCTCTCTTAACCAAGATTTATCAATTTCATTATCAGAACAAAAGACACTTGACATTCGTAATTTACAAAGGTCATTTTGAAGATTTTTAAAATTATTTTCTCCAACTATTGTCATTTGAATAGAATTCTTTAACAATACCATAAAGATTCTATTCAATGTTACGTATTCCCAACAACCTTCTTTTTTGGAAGTTTTTACAATTGCAGAATCAAAACTAGCGGGATCCATATTTTTGAATGTCATACAGGCCTGATTATATCCATTATCAAAAACTTCCAAAGCATCTTTTTTTAAGTTAGATACATGATTAAGCCATAAAATATTTCTTAACCCCTCTATCATTTTTTCCTCAGGCTCATCCAAAATACGTTTTTTAGATAATGGATAAACCATGGTAGAAGAGCCTAATTCTTTCCATACATCAATTTCTTCGTCAATAGAAAATTTGCCCGAAAAAAGTCCGCAATGCAAATACTGAGTATCTTCCACTTTCTGTAGTAGTGTTTCACCTCCATGTTTTTGGTCCTCGAGCTCTTGATCCATAAGTAACAGAACCTGAAAACTGTCTTTAACTTCATTTTTCAAATCACCTATAAAAGCATCAGTAAATTCTGCTGGGGACATGCATTCTACCTTAATTTCATGATTTTTTATATTATTTAAACATAAAAGAATATTCTGCCCTTCATCGGATAATTGCATGACATCAAAAACACAATTGCGCTTGTCATCATCTGTTGCACCATTCCACCAAGAATCAAACTCTTCTTCTAAAACGTCCTTATCACTAGATATAAAATCCAGTTTATGATAATCATCTGTTTCCAACCATGTTCTTAGAACAGCATGCGCATCCTCTAGATATCTTTCGACACAAAAAATATCATCTACATAAATAATCTTCTTAACATTTGACAGATTAAGAAGTTGTACTAATTTATCTATCATAACAATACTAAATTAAACCAGAAAGATTCAATACAAAACAATACTTCCGTCCCCAACTATTACGGGCATCCGACAATGAAATATTACACCCAAAGTCATCCAACATTTGTCTGACAATGAATAGGCCTAATCCTCTACCCTTACCTACAGGCTTACAGGTCATAAAAGGATCAAACAGCGATTCTTCAATAGACTGATCAATACCAAGCCCATTGTCAGCAAAGTAAACCCAAGGACTATCAATTTTAATACTAATACATGGATTTTCTACTTTGAAATGCTTAAGCCAATAAACAGAATTATTGATAAGATTATCAAAAACCTGAATTAGCTTTCCACTATTTACAGTTATATTGAAATCATTAACTACATCTATTTGAGGAACTATGTTATGCTCTTCAAACTCATGAGAATAATAAGCCAGTTCTTCTTCTCTCAAAAATTTTGTTAGTGACAAACTTTCTTTTTTATCACGTGAATATTTTAAGGAAGAATCCAAGTGCTTTATCTGAGTTTTTATAGAGGTACATGTACTCTTAATATATTCTACTACACTATATAACAACACTCTGTCCAATTCTTTTCCAGATTTAAGAGCTTTATCCAGTTCGATACCCTTAACCATCAATCGAGAAGCGACCTGACCTAAATCATGCGATACCATTTCAGATATTAACCCCAATGAAGCCAATTCCGAAAATTCAGCAAGTTGCTCTTCCAAACGATCCAGTTTTGGTCTTAAGATTGCCAAAACTTCATCCATCAATTTAGATTTCTCCAGAACTCCTTGCACTTGATTTAATACTTGCTGAGTATCATCCACTGATTTTGAAATATCCCTAAAAGAAGAAGAAACCACAGTTCTATATTGCACATCATCTATGGAAGTAGCATCAAGTTCTACAATATCATTAATTTTCTCTTTTATTCGAGAAAATTGTATTTGAACCGTTCCATATTCAGAAGAAGCTTGCTCTGCATAATCACTTTGTTTGGCTATTTCAGAAAATGCCTGTTCTAGCGTTTTAATCTTTTGATTTTTTTGAGCATATATTTTCTTAAAATCATTATAAGCTCGACGTAAGATATTGAATTCTTGATTCAACACCTCAATTGCTGTTATTAAAAGATTTCTAAAAGAAAAATAATACTCATTATCAACCAAACCTTCTCTATCAGTTTTATCTTTCAGATTTATATTTATCCCTTCACTAATAGATACATATCCTATAACATTTCCTGGCCTCAACCCATAAAAAGAAGCACCAGAAGTCTGACCAGAGCTTAAATCTAACCAATCTTGTCCATCAATACCATAAGGACGAATGGCAAAGCCATCACGGAAAAGCTTTATGCCAATTTGTTTCTGCACGAAAGTTTTATAGGCATTAAAATTGTCATAAAGTTGACTCCATGACATGGTCGAAACCTCATCCCTACTAAAAGAGAACTCTCTAATTTTTGCAGAAAAATCACATGGATCTGGGAAAACAGAATTAAAGATTGTTGGCGTAAATATTCTACTTACACCAAAACCGGTGTTTAACCTTAGGAAATGTTCTTTTCCATCATCCAATTTAGAAAAGTTTTTGGAGTTCTTTTGCGAAAGAAAATAATCACAAAAAGCCTTTCCTTTATCATTTTCTATTATTCGTTTATATGTATCACTATCATTACCTAAGAGCTTACGAGGACAAATATCAGCAACGATTTTCATCTCCTGATTTTTATATACAAATGTTATATCAGAAACTGCCGATTTTGTCAACTTACTCATCTCTTGATCCAAATCTATTTTCTCGCCATTAATTGATACATATACAGAAAAGGGACGTAGCTCCTTATATGGCGAAACCAATTGACACAACATTGCCTTGAATCTCACCATACCATCTTCCGTCCATGTATTACTTGAAGATATGAGATCCTCAAGAATTAATTTTGTCCCATGCGGTTTATTCCAATCTATTGCTTCAATGGGAACATCCACATCAGAAAATTTCAAAGCAGTATCAAAAGATCTCCAATCAAATCCAGCATGAACTCCTTTACCATTTTCTTTCTTAGAAATTATTTCGCAAATATTAGCCAGTCTTTGCGTACTTAACCTTCCCAATCCTTTGTCACCTAATGGCGTACGTCCTTTTTTACTTGTTTTTTTCTTGCCCCCCACAGCTCTTTTGCTTGAGTAAGATATTGTAAGCCAAGATTTAGTGATAGTGGCTTCATCCATACCGCAGCCATTATCTTCTACAAGAATATACCCTTTGTGGTCAGGATAATACAATGAAGCTTCTTCATATTTTCCCTGAGTATCAATAGTTACTTTTACGTATGTAGCATCTGCATCATATGAGTTTTTAATTAACTCCATTAATGCAGTTACATGATCCGTAACAAGCTCAGCTCCCAACTGTCTAACAACATGCGGGCTGATACTAAACTGTCCCTTTGCCATAATTAATTATTATGAAATATTAATATATGTTCCCGTTCCATAGTTCGAGAACTTTTATTTTTACATGCTTGTTTTTTATTTAGAATATTTCGTTCCGCCGTATAAATATGACAAATACCACGATATTTCATCAAATCTAACAGGACCGAGGAATTAGGGATTTCACGTCCACCAACAAAACGATTTCCAATTGTCCAAACATAATATGCATCAGGTTTCATATACGATATAATTACATCTAAGCATTCGTCAAAATCATTAATAAAACAAATTGTCTTATTATATTTTTCTTTTTCATCTGAAGGTATAGCCTCATAAAAAGATTTAAACGATGATGATCTTTGACACAAACGCTCAACCTTTAATTGCAATTGATTTTTATTAACAACACCACCGAGACTTTTACGGTCGATTTCTGATGTCGTTTTTACATAATCATAAGGACATTCTATATCTTTAGGATCTATCCACAATAGAGGCAAAAAACTGGTCTGACCATAAGTGACTGTCGTTAAATTATCACCATAAGGTGGAGAAGAAACTAAAAGATCAAACTTTTCATCGGCTGAAATATCTTTTTGAGTATTTCCCCATCTGATAACAGAAATTCCATTATAGTGACCATCCTGCAAATGTCCTTCTTCTGTTAGTTTGTCACTATACAATTTCAAATCAGCAATGCTTCTATCTGCCAAATTTAAGAATTCTTTTATGACATCGACATTCCTTTTTGCTAATTCTTCTTTACTCCGTTGATGAAGCTTAAATGTTGTGGTTCTATCATTACTACCAATACGAATCGTTTCTGACATAACAACCCAAAAAAATCTTCTATAATCTGCATTTTTTTCATTAATTATGGCTCTCCGTATCTTAGAAAATGATATTTGTACTTCTTTTTTAAACCACTTATCTAAATTATAGTAATTTATATCAATACTATCAGAGCTATCAATTTGTATGAGTTTTTTTATCCTTTGAAGAGAATGTTGCAACTTCTCTATTTCATAAAAGCAGGTTTTAGACTTTGCCAACAAAACTGCGAAAGGATTGATATCTTGTCCATAAACATTCATACCAAATTCCATACATGACATCAAGGAAGTACCAGATCCCATAAAAGGATCTATAGCCCAACTATTGCCAGGCACGACATCAGAAATAGCTTGAAGAATAGCATTCTGTGTTGCAGGAACCATCATTGCTGGATACATAAATAAGCGATGCAAATTCTCCTTACGGTCTGCATCTTCTGCATCAAGGATTCCTTTTTCAGAAATCTCCTGAAGATAATTTATTAATATATCTTTTGACATCAATAAATCCTTCATTATCTTTGTTTCATTTCATTATACTTATGCAAAAGTAAGGTTTATTTTTAATAATAACAAAAAAGCACTTAACATTTACTCTTTTTTAGCATTATTTAAAACTTACTACATTATTTATCTAATAGGAATAGGTATAAGAATAGCACAATAAATAGCACTAACATATAACCTATCGATATTCGCGTACAAATGCTTATAGATTAACCTTCTGCGCTTTTAATAAATATAAAATATTCATTATACGTTTGAAAACCGTCACCAAAGATTCATCCCCAGGCGGTCCCATCCCGCACAATCTGGCGAGGGCTTTGATGCCCCGCCAACCTTAGAGCGTAGCGGTTCCGAGCACCGAGTAGGGCGGTTACATCCTCTCGTCCCTGAGGGAAGAGAGGCTTGGTGAGAAAGGTGGAGCCTTCCTTAAGGGTAAGGAAGGACGGGTAGGTTTTCGAAAAAGCCTTCTTTAATGGGAAAAAGCGATGCCAATGAGTGCAATGAAAGCTCGCTTTCAAATTGCCGAGTGCAGCTCGCTTTATCAATAAAGAAGGACGGTATGATAATCACTCTACCTTCACGCATTACACCATAAGAACTCATGCTCTCATTGTCCTAGCAGAATTCCACCTTGTAGCTTACCAATGTTTAAACTCTCACTCGCTATAGCTTTCAAAGAAATAGCCACGAGCATCTCTAAAAAGGCGAGGCTCAATAATGAGCATGCCTTCAATATCAGTCTTTATTACGTTCATTATATCAATTTTAATCGATTTGTATAAAAACGGGCTACTAAGCTCCATCACCGAAAAGTAGCTTAAAAAATGGGAGAGGGAGCCGTTCACCCGTATATCTATTATCTTATTCCATGTATCTTCTTCCATACAGCAAACCAAGTCCTGAACAATGGTTCGCTCAATGCCTCAGTAGGATAATGCTTCACGAAGCGTAAGTTGCGCAAACTCATTCTGAGATAGCGATGAAGTTTGCCTTCATTCTCCTTGCTTCCAAGTCGAGTGTCATATTGACCAAAATTGCCTCCTCGCATGATTTCAGCCAACAAAAAACGACCTTCATTCACATCAATAGGTGCAATCATTTTCGCCTCAGGTAATCCCAAAGCTTCATGCAGCACATACATCACAGCCCCAGCAAACTTCCATAAACCAAGATATTTCAGCTCACGCTGCAATGCCGTCAGATTCTTCACTCTTCGTTCTTCACTCATCACTAAAACAAAGTAGTAGTCTATTAATTGGCGTAAGCCAATACCCTCAGTGAACACATGACGATAGAGATGAGAGAGTATATATATGACATTGAAGCTCATCGTTGGCACTGTAATTTCCCCATACCCATCTGGTAATGTAACTACATTCGAGCATTGCAAATCCATTGCATCAGTAGCTTCTGCTCTGGTGCCAACTCCTTTGGTAACCGCTGGATACCATGAAACAGCACACCAAGCAAAGCCTGCTTTTGGGCAATAGCATATAGCTCCTTCCAATCCACCTCCTTCAAAGAACCAGGTATTTCCTTGGCAGAACCAATGCAGAATCGCAAGAAATCAAAGAAAATCTTTTGTTGTTTCAACATAAAGCTGTACTTTTGCACGCATGAAGCAAGCCATACGCATCATATTATCCTACATAGCAGCTATCATCCTCCTTCCGATAGCCTTGCTATGTAAGCTCTTCCGAAGGAAGTAATCCTACTTTTTTCGGAAAGGATCTTTGTATATTCCCAAAAGCTGCTTACCGAAGTAATAGAAGAACTGCATGTCATCCACGAAATAACGCTTGAAGAGGCGCTTTGGCTCCTTCATGCAACGATACAGCCACTCCATACCGATTTTCTGCCAAATCTTAGGCGCACGTTTCAAGGTACCAGCCTCGAAGTCGATGGTAGCACCAAGAGCCATAAACACCTTTACTCCAGGCATCTTATCACGATACTTCATAATCCACTTCTCCTGCTTAGGCGCACCAACGCCCACCAGCAGCACATTCGCTCCACTCTCATTCACGATGCGGACCAGTTCCTCACACTCTTCCTCATGCTTCTCGAAGCCAAAGGAAGGAGAATGAGCACCAACCACCATCTTGTGCCCCACCTTCTCATTGATACGTTCCATAGCCTTGGCAGCAATACCCTCCTTGGCACCAAGCAAGAAGATCTTGCAGTCAGCATCATCCTTATGATACATATAATAAGAGGTGAAGAAGCTGGAACCAGGAATCGCTTCCTTGATTGGAGTCTTCAACAACTTACCGAACAGGTAGAGAATCTTGCTGTCACACACCACCCATTCCGACTTCTGATACACATCATAAAACTCCTTGTCTTTCTGAAGTTTAATCAGATGGTCAAGATTAGGAGTCACAAGAACACCCTCCTTCAGGTTCTCCAAGAGTTCCTGACGAGTAATGTTCTGAATATCTATATTTAATACTTTTACAGTTTCCATTTTACGATTATTGTTTGTAACAAAGATGATATTTACGGCAATCAACTATTGTAAAATTTATCTAAGCTAAGAATTTCTATTTTCTCATTCTGCAAAATATCTTTAAGTCTATCTTTATCAACAAATTCATAAAAATCCTGCAAGTCTATAGGTATATCGTCTTCCAAAAATCTAAAAAATGAATCTAAAGAAAAAACATCATTATCAGAAACTGCTCTTACAAAATTTGAACAAATAGTTTCTGCGCACCTTAAAGGAATATTATTATCTTGTTCTATCAAAGAACAAAGATAGGAACAAAATTGGCTACCAGGAAGAATCAGCAGACCAAATTTAGATTTAATATAATGACTTTCAATCGATTCTGCGAAATTATTATTTGACAGATTCTTTGCAACAAAGACTTTTCTTATTGCATTCTCGTAATAATAATCATCTAAATCAATTTTATACCAACGCTCACATTTTAAACTCCATCTATATTCTATCTTTCTATTAATATTATCTATATTGATAGCACTTATCTCATATTTATCGGTAAACAAATCATATGTATAATGAGTACTATCAATGACAGATAAAACATTTTTTCCTTGTAAACCATATCTAGAATCCAAGTTGTCTAATATATTCAATGCTGTAACTTGACAATTTGTGAGTTCTTGCGAAAGATGCATTGCAGAATTAAAGGCATAACTATCAATGGTCCAAACTTCATCACCCAATTCTTTTAGTGACAAATGATAATATTTATTATCTTTGTCTACTAAAAAGCATTTCATTTCAGCAAGGCAAGAATTAAATAGTTTATAATCCTCAAAAGATTCAATATTTCTGTTAGATAAAGCTAAAAACGAATCAATATATTTATCTGACATTTTTACAGCCCAAGGTAGAGAATATTCTTTCTCTAGAGCATAAACTTTTTCAGAAATTAAACTAAGATAAAAGGTATAGATGAACTTGTTCAATTTATCCAGTTCTAAACTTTCCTCTAACTGATCCCTTGCTACATTTGTATTCGGAGCATTTATACCTGTGCAATTTACTAATGCCAGATACATTCTTGAAACAAAACCTGGCGTTGTTGTAGAAACCATAATACCCTCAATACAGGTACCTAAAGGAAGGAAAATATCAGAATGTCCTCTACCCTCTAATGTAAACAGCGACCATTCACCTAGATATTCATTTTTCTTTTCCACACAACAAATAGTATAGCCGTTATATTTTTTCTGACGCAAGCGGAAAACCTGATCATCAATTTTCAAACCTACACTATTCATATATTGCCTCAATGCATCTTCTTCTGAGTTATAGCCAATTACAGAACTTACTCCATCTTCAATATATTCAACATTACATTGAGGTACTACAATCCATTTTTTTAAGCTATAAAGAACATTTGAAAAATCCACATCTTCATGAACTTTTAAAATAAAAGTAGTACCATGCTTTCCTTCCAAGATTTCATCAGTATCAGCATCATTTCTTAAAATATAATCATTACTTATTTCTGATATACTTAATTTATAAGCCTTTTCATTTCCTTTCCACAATGAGTACATTTCAATTTGATCGCTAATCATAAAACATGTAAGCAATCCTATACCAAAACGGCTAATAGAATGAAAACCCGGATTTTCCTTTTTAAAACTTTCAGACTGATATCTAGAAACGCCAACTTTCACCAAATAATTCAAAATAATATCATCAGTCATACCAGTTCCATTATCTTGAACTTTCAAATATCTATTATTAGAATCCCAAGTTATTTTTACTTTAGGTTCATAAACAGTAGAACCCTCCTTAATGCTGGTATTCATTAAACGACAAGCATCTATAGAATTTTGGGTTAGCTCTCTTAATACTACATTTGGGTTATTATACAATGTATGTCCAACCAATAGTTGCAAAATGTTCTTTTTATCTAATTCAAAACGAACAGGTTGTGCATAAAAGCCTTCAGTAACTATTGCATCTCGGCTTATAGAATCCCATGGGAAACTATACTCATTAGAATTATCCTCTTGTGAAACTCTGCAATATTTAAAAGTTTCGCGTAATTCTTTTTCTGCATAATCCAAATATTCTTTAAGTCTTTGATAAGCAAATTCGTCTTTAAAACTTCCTATAACTTCAATTGTATGTAATGGAATTGACGCATCTATTTTCCCATCTCTGTTTACTTCTTTCTTAGGTCGTATACGAGTAATTGACTTTTGAAAATCCCATTCTGTTTTACTATAGGAATTTTGGGGAGAAATAATCCGCATCGCAACTAAAGGTGTACGTTCTGAATTTATATGAAGGAGATCTGCAGTTCGAAGCAAACTAGCTACATACAACAAATTAGCTTCCGTTTCTTGAGCCATAGAAAAAGGATAATCTACTTTATCACGGAAAAGGCAGAAAACTTCATCCATCTTCTGTTGATGAGACTTACACAACATAGCTAAGGATTTCAAAATATTAGCGTCAAGACTTCCCAACATACCTTTTAGCAATTCAATAGCAGCCTCATATCGGGTCGGACATTCTTCCTCCTTTGCTATAATATTCAACCAGTCATAAATTCTATCTGCATGATGAATACGCACGTAATTTTCATATAATTCATCTTCTGTCATTGTATTGTTATCCATTCCAGAATAAGTTTCCTTGTATTCCAAAAATGCTTCATCCAAATTCCTGTTAGAAACTTCATCTTGAGTCACCAACATTCCATAGTCATGAAAATAAACAGACAAAACCAACATCATCCAATCTGCCGGATGCATTATTTTCTTTGTCTTATCAGGAATTAAATATTCCAATATCTTCAACATACCATCTATATGGGAGATATCATGCTGAGTGTACTCCTTAAAAGAGCCATTGTCACGTAAATGGCTCAAAATATCAGCTAATTTATCTTTTATTTTCAACAAATCAATTTCCTTAAAACAATCGTAAGAAGATGCTTCTTGAGCATTTAACTCAATATTTTTTAAACTACTCATAACCGTAACTATTTTCTATGTTTTTTGTATCCAAAGTATTCTCAAAAGGTGCTTTTATTATTATAGAAGAATAATGACTACCCAATTTATTCAACAAAATTTCAACAAATTTACCATGATAAATAGAATAGGTATCAATAGACAGCTGAACATTTTTCCTACCCATAATACCAAAAGCCAAGAAGCCATCCAATAAATATGGATGTAACCAAGCCTTACCCAATAATTCTTCTCTAATACAAGTAATATCACCATCCAGATCATATACCCAGTATTTAATGATATCATTATCTATTTGACTCCGAATCAAGCCCAATAATTCTTTTGGGTCTTTTGTTTTTATAAAAATTGCCATAATATAAAACAAATTTTAATTTATGCACTTTATTAATTCAAGACGATAGTATTGTACAATTGTACATTAGAACATACAACAATTAGTGTTTGTTCAGATCAGCAGCACAAAGCAATCGAGAATCCCTACTCCAGGCGGTCCCAGCCCGCACAACCTGGCGCAGACCTTTGATGGTCCGCCAACCTTATAGCGTAGCGGTTCTGAGCACCGGAGGGCGGTTACATCCTCTCGTCCATGAGGGAAGAGAGGCTTGGTGAGAAAGGTGGAGCCTTCTTTAATGGTAAAGAAGGACGGGATGATTTTAGAACGATACAATGGTACCGATTGCACCGCTATTGTCATTTATTTCCCAAACTCTTTAATCCTCTGTTCCTCTTTCAAAGAGCAAACAAGCAATTGTCCATTCTTCTCGGCTACGATATAGCCATCCAAGCCCTGAACTACCACCTTGCTTTTATCGGCTGCATGAACCACGCAGTTCTTGCATTCATACAAGCGAATGTCCTTGCCTACCTTGGCATTGCCAGCCTCATCCTGTGGGAGTAAGGTACGGAGGCTGCCCCAACTGCCTAGGTCGCTCCAGCCAAACTCGGCTGGCAAGGTATAGATTTCCTTCGACTTCTCCATCACGGCATAGTCAATGCTTATCTTCTCACAGGTTGGGAAGAGTTTGCCGACCACCTCTTTCTCCTGTTCGGTATAGAAAAGAAGGAGCCATCTCGTCCATGATGCTGGCAAGGTTTGGCCTGGAAGGTTCGGATTGCCTTGCTGATGGTATCAATGTTCCATACGAAGATTCCGGCATTCCAATAGTAATTGCCTGCGGCAAGGTATTGCTCGGCAGTCTCCAGGTTTGGCTTTTCCTTGAAAGCCTCAACCTTGTAGATTTCCTCCACTGAAATTGCCATCGGATGCATTTTCTGTATCTTCCAGCAAGCAGAGATGATGCAAGGTGCCATGTTGTGAGTCTTTGGAAATTCAAAGTTGTTATCTTCTGACTAACAACTTTACTATACTATAACTTTTACAAATTTCTTAGGAATTACACTACATAAGTCAAACAAGATACTAGGTCCCAATATTTTCAGTATCATAAAAGGAAGAGCTTTTAAGCCAAAAGAGGGTGAAAATTGTCTCACAGAAAGTTTTACTGCATCAATTTTCATAAAATCCAAATAATCCACCTTATTTACATTTCGGGAACAAATAGGATTGTGCGACATACGCAATGCCATTTCTAAAGCACTAAAAATTAAAGTTCCTTCCCAATATCCATGTATATTACGATTACATACATTCTTTGCAAGCTCATCAATCTTTAAACGTGAAAAAACAAGCTTTGTTTTATCTGTTAACCTTTTATTTGCATTTGTAATGCTTGAGAGATTTGCTCCATTAGCTCTTTGCTCTAAATGATAAAAACATTCATCTAAATAACCAATTGAATCTTCATACAAGAAATAAGTATTAATAAATGTTGTATCCTCCCCTAAAGATAATCCTGTATCGAAACGAATGTTGTTAGATTTAATAATGTCTAAGTCACACATGATGTGCCATAAAGCAGTAGACTCTTTACCATATCGTAGAGGTTGTTTACCTTCTATCCAAAGGTTGACATCAGAGAAAGAATGACCGATAAAATTAGGCATAACTTTTTTTACGATTTCATCATTTCTAAAAATCTGTCCTGATAAAACAGACTTATGAGGTGCTTGATCTTGGCCATTATAACGATCACAATATCCATATAAAACGGAACTCACATTATTTTTTTCTGCATACTCCAAGCATTTCTCAATCGTATCTACATTAACAACATCATCACTATCCCCAAAAAAGACTTTCTTTCCATGGGACTTTTCTATTCCCAAATTACGAGCATAAGAAACCCCATGATTCGGAATATCTATAAAAGTAAAGCGATTGTCGATATCTGCGTATTTCTTCGCTACACTAAGGGTTTCATCTGTTGAGCCATCATTTATTACAATAACTTCAATATTTTTATATGTTTGATTTTTTATACAATCTAACATTCTACCGATATATGAAGCTGTATTATAAGCCGGAACAACTACAGTTACTAATGGTTTTGTTTTTTGCATTTTATTTACTGAAGTTTTGCAAGTGAGTATATGTCAACTTGCTTGTTAATAAATATAATTGTACGGCAATAGAATGTAACAATCCACAGAATGCCGTATCACCGATCTCAAAATAAAGCAGTAGCTTTGCACTGCGCCATCGTCTTCAATCACATTAAGCCAAGAATACGAGGTTTAACATCCATCGGCTCAACCCAACAGGTGAGAAACCTGATTTTGACTAAATTTTAATATCATTTTATTATTTTCTCACTGAGCCAACTAAAAAGGACTCAGTGATATATTCTAAGTATTCATCGATAAAGACTTTTTTTAAGACATCTAAAAACAGAACGAGGGAAAAGATAAACTATCAAATATGTTAATACTTTTCTTAAAACACAGTGTTGATATTTATTAATATCACAACACAAAGGCTTATAAAATTTTCGTTTTTCTGTTGTATACAATAAGTTCCATATAAATTTAATTGTATTTCTGTTTTCTGCTTTATTCCATGAATCAAACGCATGTTTGGTAATTCCCCATTTATCAAAATCACTCATCATATTTGGTACCCCAATTAATGCATACAATGGCCATTTTGCAGAATAATCACGATTGAATGGATTTCTCTGTATTTCAACCGGCAAATTACAATATAAGCATTTCTGCTTTTTTGCACCATTCATTATAATTGCCAAAAACTCATAACCATAATGCGTTGGAGAAAAGAAATCTTTCCCATCATCCCAAATTTTATGCTTAAAAACCAGAGAGGAAATAAAGCCTAAATCAAGAGTAAAAGATTGTATTAAATCTTCCAAAGAAAATTCTATAAATTCGTTTTCAAAAATTCTATTTACAACTTTCAACTCTTTCAAACCATATTTTGTGTCTTTACCTTGTAATCTGTTCAAGTGAATAACCCCTACATCTTCATATTCTGCCAATACCTGTAAAATATAATCTATAAAATAAGGATATGCGACATCATCATCTCCCCATAATATAACATATTCTCCAGTACACTGATTTACGGAACGTGCCATGCTAGCACCGACCTCAACATATTCATCAAATTTTTTATATACTAAATATGGAAATTGAGTTATCAAGGATTTCATATATTGATCCGTTTTATCGGTACAAGCGTTAGTGCATACCACGAGCTCAACTCGACTTTGGTTGCGACTTATTTGAGGCAAAAGAATTTGTATTGTACGACGTAAATACTCGTATCTATTTAAAGTCGGAATAACTACCGAAAGTTTTTTCTTCATTGTATATAAACTTTTATCGTTAGAAATTTGGATTTATACTATGTACATTTCGTCTAGATAAAAACAGATTTTTATGTTTATATAGCCCTAAGCTCTGAAGTAAAGTAAAAAACAGTTTACCACCCCATCTCAAAATAGTATATTCACTAGAACGTGAAGATTTTATATTCCATCCCGACAGCTTAGCATATCTCCAGTAGAGATTTTTTAAATAAAAATTACAATCACTATTCCAAGGTTTAATGACTGCAGCATAATGCAAGATGACTGTTTTTCTCAGCTCAACTTCAAAAATTGTTTTGTATTTATTTGGCAAATACGAATCATTCTTCAAATATAAATTCATCATATTATATCTAAGAGGTAATTCATATATATGATTTTTGCAAATATTATTCAAAATGTCTTGTTCTGCATACTTTATATGACAAGCCTCTTGATTCAGAAAATCAAATGCTTTTTGGGTTAAGTTTTCGCTACGCCACTTCTCTAAATTCATGTAGATAACACCACAGCATCCATAAAAAGGCAATTTATTGCGATAAAAATTATATCTATTTGTATCTGGCGGAATGGCTATATAATAATTAGAAATATCAATTTCATTAATATCAGAAAGATGACAAATATCATTAGGACAGACAATTATATCTGTGTCAAGATACAAAAGTCTGTCTACATGAATATATCGATATGCAAAAAGCTTTAGATATGTATATATCCCCCATTTTCCTGTAGGAATTTCAAATTGCAGACTTTTTTCTTCAACAGTGATAACCTTAATCTTCTGATGATATCTGTCAGCCAAATTAGCCATACGTAACAAATTATCATCACTATATCCAGTTGTCATAATAAAGACATTGATATCAATGCCTTTATTATTTTCAAATAGAGAAGTTATAGCTACTCCCGCATGACAAGCATATTCATTACTGGTTGTGAAAAGTATGTTCATAACAATTCTAATCAATCTGATAAGTAATTGTATCTGCTGGATCATACAACTTATCAGTATAAGCCAACAATATAAAATTCTTATCGCTGTTATTTACTACGATATGCGCCACTCCATTAGGAATGAAAACGGTCTGAGCCTTTTCAAAAGGCATCTCAATGTCTCTGCGTTCATGCGTTTCCATATCCTCCAATTTCAAGATGGCACAACCCTCAATGATGGTAAACCACTCCACTGCTTCTGGATGATAATGACCACCCTTAGCTTGACCAGGCTTACCCATAGTAAGGTAAACCTCACCTGTATGAGAAGGTATATCCTCCTCTTTTCCTGTAATTGCTTTCAAAAACCAGCCTCTGTCGTCTGCTATGAGACGACGAGGTATGATTCTAACTTTATCTATCTGTGACATACTTAATTTTTAATATGTGTCGATTACATCTGTTATCTTAATACTTGCCTCAAAGCCAGTAGCATCATGCAGTTTCTTACCATCCAATGCCAGGTATTTCATACCCACATCAGCACGTTGCACGCTACCGAAACAACCATCCGGCACTTCCTTACCCATAGCATGATGTATCTCCGTCACAATCTCCTTTACAGTAACAGTCTCCTTACCTTGGATATTATAAAGTCCTGATGGAAGATTATTTTCAAATGCCTGAGCCAACATACGTGGCACCTCACTTACATGTACATACTGTCGAGTTTGGTCACCAGCAGTAAAATGAAGTTCCTCGCCATTGCGAATAGCATTGATTACGTATGGTATCAAACGCTTTGGATTTTCACCTGCACCGTAAATCGTTGGGATATAGAAATGCCAGTGAGTGAAATCATGTTTGTATGAAGAGACGAAACTACTCAACATGCGCTTACTTACAGTATAGTCATTTGGTGCAGGACAAGTAGAAGTCAGAACATCTTCTTCCGTGAAGAAACGCTCTTCATGAGTCTCGCCCATTTCAAAGACACTACCGAAAGTAACAAAACGGCCCTTGTATCCAAGTTCCTTCAACTTATTACAGATGGTGACAGGAGCTGTAACATTGAGGTTATAAATTAGATTGAAACCTTCCTTGAGGTTTGCCTGGATACCAGCACCAATCGCATAAACAACAATGTCAGAAGTCAGTAAGCCAGAGCAATCGAGTTCTGCGTCCATCAAGTTTACCTTATAAAAATTGTCAAACTTATGGGCAGTTGGTTCATCCAGTCCATACATATCCAGGTTCCACCCTGCTTCATTGGCATATTTGGCAATGGCAGTAGAAAGGAAGCCATTGGTTCCTAAAATTGAAATTTTCATTATCCTATGAATTTATTGATTTCCTCTACACAGAGGTCATATACATTTTCTGTCTTGTATCGTTTATACCAGTCAGAGGTAAGCATGGCACACTGCTTGGCATTCAGTCTTGGCTTCCATCCTAAGCGAGTCTTTGCCTTATTGATATTGAGCATCAAAAGGTTTGCCTCATGGAGTGCATTCGGATCAGAAACATCCTTCAACTCGCCAAAGCCAAAATTCTCAACGATGGCAGAAGCCACTTCCCAAACGGTCAATACACTATCAGCTTCAGGACCAAAGTTCCATCCTTCACAGTAACCTGTAGGATCATTCCACATTTTCTGAGCCAAGAGCATATATCCGGACAATGGTTCCAACACATGCTCCCATGGACGAACGGCCTTAGGAGAACGGATATCTATCACCTTGGTTGTTTCCAAAGCTCGGATACAGTCTGGTATAATGCGGTCCTTAGCCCAGTCACCACCACCGATTACGTTACCAGCTCTTACAGATGCAAGGCTCACGGTATGCTTCTTTCCATAGTCAGCAGGATTAAAGAAAGAACGTCTCCATGACTGTATAGCCACCTCACAAGCGCCCTTAGAAGAACTGTATGGATCATAACCTCCAAATGGGTCGGTCTCTACATATCCTTCCAACTGCTCATTATTATCATAGCACTTGTCGGTAGTAATCATTACACCCACCTTCACACTCTTGGTAGCACGGATAGCTTCCATTATATGAATAGTTCCCATGACGTTCACCTCGTATGTCTCTACAGGAATCTCGTAAGAAAGGCGAACCAATGGCTGTGCCGCCAAATGGAAAACAATCTCAGGCTGATACTCAGCAAAGATTTGCTTCATCTTCTCTCCGTCACGAATATCAGCACGGATGTCAGCCTTTATCTTTGAACCGATGCCTGAAAGAACAAAGTTATCACGCTCTGAGTATGGGTCTAGACCTACACCTATGACCTCTGCACCCAACTCATGAAGCCAGATGCACAACCAGGAGCCTTTAAAACCTGTATGACCTGTTACAAGGACTTTCTTGCCCTTGAAAAATCCATCAAATACGTCAATCATAATTATTCCTGTATTTTTTAAATATTACCTGTTAACTTGCGAGCCTCAATAGAAGGGATAGAACGTTCCCAACGCTTCCAAGGAGCCTTGCCCTCTGCAAGAAGTTTTTCGAGCATGTTTTTCTCACGGATATTATCCATGCACTGCCAGAAGCCTTCATGCACGTAAGACATCAATTCACCACGCTTAGCAAGCTCTACAAGAGCTGTCTTCTCGAATACACAAGAATCACCATCCAATAAATCGAACACCTCTGGCTGTAGTACCATATATCCCGCATTGATAGGTGCCCCATCACTTGCATTCTTCTCACGGAATGACTTTACAGCAAAATCTCCGCTGATGTCAAGTACGCCCTTATCCTGCGCCATCTTCACGGCTGTCAATGTTGCCAATTTTCCATGACTCTTATGGAACTCAACCAACTTGTCTATTTCCACATCGCAAACACCATCACCATATGTCATCAAGAAAGGCTCGTTGCCCACATACTTCTTAATGCGTTTGATACGTCCGCCAGTCATAGTATTATAGCCAGTATCAACCACTGTTACCTTCCATGGTTCCATATTGGTCTGATGAACAGTCATCTCGTTCTTACCATTGCGATAATCGAAAGTGATATCTGAGTTATGCAAGAAGTAATTGGCAAACCAATCTTTGATATACTCCTGCTTATAACCAGCACAAATTACAAACTCAGTATAACCATAATAGGCATACTCCTTCATGATATGCCAGATGATAGGCATACCACCGATTTCAATCATCGGCTTTGGCTTGAACTGTGACTCCTCGGAAATACGGGAGCCGAAGCCACCTGCTAAAAGAACTACTTTCATAAATAATATTATTTTAAAATTTTATACATTATTAACAATAAGTCTACTATTTTCCATTTAACCATCAAAAAAAACAATCTATGTTTTAAAGGAAGTTCTTGGTATGGATATCTAGAAACCATTTCTTTTACCTCAGAGGTATTTAAGATTATTTTTGCAGATTTTCTCATAATTCTATAACCATATCTATTTGAAAATAAAGCCAACAAACTAATACACGCACGAATCTTAAGTAAAAGATAACGATCAACTCTATTCAAATATTCATGCTTAGAAAATCCTAATTGATCAAGTTTATTTTCAATCGCATTATACAAAATAATTTCCTTTTCAAATCGTTCTGGATTATAAACACGAGTTAGAGAAGAAGTGTTAGCACAATAAAAATAACCACAGAAGGGTATAAATCCTATAATTGTACAATGAGGTAAAAAATCTAAATGAAATATCATGTCTTCTGCTATAAATTCTCGTTCAGATACAAATTGTATATTTTTCTCCTTAATAATATCAAATTTATACAAGCCTTTCCATACAGAAGAGAGAACTTTTACATCAGAATGAAAACTCGGCTCAGCCCCTACCATATCTAAAAGAACTTGCTTTACGTTATTTTTACCAGAATAAATTGTACAATGTTGAGATTCTTCTTTTTGTGTAATATGGTTTTCATCAATATAAAACTTATAACCACAAAAACATGCATCTAAAGAGTTTTTGATTGCAAACTCATATAAATTTTCCAGCATTTGAGGGTCTATAAAATCATCACTGTCTACAAAAGCAACGTATTCTCCATTACATAGCAATAGTCCAGAATTTCTCGCAAAGCCAAGTCCTTCATTTTTTTTATGCACAACTTTTATAAATGAATATTTAGCAGAATACTCATCACAAATTCTCGGACTACCATCTGTTGACCCATCGTCTACTAGTATTATTTCTATCGATTTGAGCGTTTGAATTAATAGAGAATTCAAACATCGACGAAGATACTTTTCAACATTATATACAGGTACTATTACACTTATTTTTATCATTTGTAAAAGAATTTATTTTTAATATTAATTCAGCGCTATATTCAGGGTCTACTTTTCTTGCAAAGAAAGTATATCACCATTACAGCGTCCCCACTATTTTACAAGTAGTTACACGTATCTGT
>ENA-UOJB01000166-UOJB01000166.1-human-gut-metagenome-genome-assembly--contig:-C48-NODE-166-length-88004-cov-12.012075_pt1 | contig 88004 bp, 79 predicted proteins | sample MGYA00242338_ERZ723885 | MGnify/ENA metagenome assembly ERZ723885
AGCAGTCGGTGTGCTATACACATTTTCACTCAAACAAGGTTTTTAGAGGTGACCTCAATGAAGGGAGCCTGAACATGCAGTTCTACAGATTTGACGGCAGCCTGAAAAGCTCCGGTGATACCCCGCCGGAAAAATGGGAAAACGCCCTCGCGGTGCTGACCTCCCGGGAAGCCGAGGAGATACCTCTGCCTCCGGAGCTTGTCCCTCCGGAAATGCCGCCGATGGTGAACCAGACGCAGTTCTGCGTGCTGAAAATGCAGCAGAAGCGTATGACCGGCAGCATACATATCCCCGCGCGGCACCAGCGCAGGGCGATACGTTTCACGTTCGCCTGGTCGGGGGAAAACCTCCTGCTGCTGGACGACGGCGGATTCGTCAGCGGATTCATCGAGCGCATGACTGCGCTGGTCCCGAAATTCGCCGACGGCGCCAACGACTTTCTCGCGGAGCTGCTCATCGACCTTATCCAGGGCGACCCAGGGTATATACAGCACCTGGAATCCCGGCTGGACGAGCTGGAGAAGTCGGTGCTTGACGGCGAGACCTCGAAGTTCATCGGCAGAATGAGCGTAGTCAGGAAGGAACTGAACCGCAACAACCGCATGTACGCCCAGCTCAGCGAGTTCGCGGAATCCCTCCAGGAGGACGCCTCCGAGCTTTTCGACATAAGCAGCAGCAAGCGGCTCAGCTATTTCCTGCGCCGTGCGGAGCACCTCCGCTCCGAGACCCAGATGCTCCGGGAATACGCGACCCAGATATGCAGCGAGTACCAGGCGCAGGTCGACATCGTGCAGAACCGCGTAATGAAGCTGCTGACGATAGTTACCACGATATTCATGCCGCTGTCGCTCATCGCCGGGTGGTACGGCATGAACTTCTCAAACATGCCCGAGCTGCAATGGACCTACGGCTACCCCGCCGTGATAGGAGCCGCAGTGCTCATCGTCGCGGCGCTCATCATATGGTTCAGGCACAGGAAATGGCTGTGACCCGTGCTGTTTTATTTCGTGCCGGAGCACGCGATTTAAATTTTACATGTTCTCCATATGTGAATTATCATAAAAAGGGCATACTATAAAATGCGAAAAGCCCCGTTTTTTCGGCAAGGTGCTGAAATTCCACATTCAGTGAAAAAAACGGCGCAAAAATGTTGACATTGTGTCGAAATTGTGATAAATTAATAACGTATATGGAAAATCATAATCATGCTCTGTTGGATTTTCTAATGTTGAAAGGTTGTTAAAAATGGCAAATTATGACGTTATAATCGTAGGCGCAGGCCCCGCCGGTATTTTTACCGCACTGGAAATGCTCCGCAAAGGCTCGAAGAAGAAAGTGCTCATCGTGGAGAAGGGCGTTTCCGTTGAGAAAAGAGCCTGTCCGAAGGCTAAGACGAAGGTCTGCATGAACTGCAAGCCCTACTGCCACATCACCACGGGATTCTCCGGCGCTGGCGCGTTCTCGGACGGCAAACTGTCGCTCTCCTGCGAAGTCGGCGGAAACCTCCCGGAGCTCATCGGCGAGGAGCTGGCTCAGGCCACGATCGACTACACCGACAAGATCTACCTTGAATTCGGCGCAGACCCACACGTAGAAGGCGTAAGCGACCCGGACAAGATCCGCGAGATACGCAAGAAGGCGATCAACGCCAATCTCAAGCTGGTTGACTGCCCTATCCGCCACCTCGGCACCGAAATGGCTCATCAGCTCTACCTTAGAATTGAAAAGCACCTGCTTGAGCACGGCGTGGACATCATGTTCGAGACCCGCTGCGAGGACATCATCATTGAGGGCGACGTCTGCACCGGAGTTATCGTCACCGACAACAAGGGCAGCGACCGCCGCGAACTCAGGGCGGACAACATCGTCATAGCCACCGGCAGAAAAGGCGCGGACTGGCTTGAGCGCACCTGCGAAAGCCACAGCATAGCTCACCAGCCCGGAACCGTTGACATCGGCGTGCGCGTCGAGGTACGCAACGAGGTCATGGAGGAGGTCAACGCCGTTCTCTATGAGTCGAAGCTCATCGGCTACCCGCTGCCGTTCAAGAATAAGGTAAGGACATTCTGCCAGAATCCCGGCGGCTTCGTCAGCCAGGAGAACTACGACAACAATCTCGCGGTAGTTAACGGACACTCCTACAAGGATCTCAAGTCCAACAACACCAACCTCGCGATACTCTGTTCGCACAATTTCAGCGTTCCGTTCAACCAGCCGATAGAGTACGCGCAGAAGGTCGGCGAGCTGACTAACATGCTCGGAAACGGCCACATCATGGTTCAGCGCTACGGCGATATCCTCGACGGAAAGCGCACCTGGCCGAAGGAACTGTCGTTCTCAAACGTAAAGCCCACCCTTCCCGACGCCGTTGCCGGCGACATCACCGCCGCAATGCCCTACCGCACGATGACGAACATCATCAACTTCATCAAGGCGGTGGACTGCGTTGTACCAGGCTTCGCAAGCCGCGAGACCCTTCTGTACTCGCCGGAGCTGAAGTTCTACAGCAACCGCATAAAGATGGACGAGCATTTCAATACTAACATTCACGGACTGCACTGCCTGGGTGACTCCAGCGGCTGGACAAGAGGTCTTATGATGGCGTCCGTGATGGGCGTGCTCATGGGCAGAGAACTTATCTGAGAGGTAAAGAAAAATGCAGCTTCTTAAGGACAGAATCAGAAAAGACGGCGTTATCAAGGATGGAAACGTCCTCAAGGTGGACAGCTTCCTCAACCACCAGATGGACATTGCGCTCATCAACGAGATGGGCAAGGAATTCCGCAGGCGCTTCCCCGATGAGAGCATCAACAAGATACTCACCATCGAGGCCTCCGGCATAGGCATCGCGTGTATCACCGCGCAGTACTTCAACTGCCCAGTGGTTTTCGCCAAAAAAACACAGAGCATAAACATCGACGGCGAGGTGTACTCTACCAAGATAAAGAGCTTCACCCACGGCCGTACATACGACGTTATCGTGAAGAAGGCGTTCCTGTCCCCGGAGGATAATATCCTCATCATCGACGACTTCCTCGCAAACGGCTGCGCGCTGCTCGGGCTTATCGACATCGTAAAGCACGCCGGCGCAAAGATAGCCGGAGCCGGTATCGTCATCGAGAAGGGCTGCCAGAAGGGCGGCGAGCTCGTCCGCAGCCAGGGTATCCGCGTGGAGTCCCTTGCGATAATTGACGAGATGGATCCCGTGAAGGGCTGCAAGTTCCGGGACGACGACTGATTTCAACGGCATTCCGCCGAAGAAATATAACAGAACGCGGTAAAACCGCAGACACACTAGGGAGGAACCAACCAATGAAGAAAAAGTTACTCGCCGCTTTCATGGCGGCAGCAATGCTGCTCACAGGCTGCTCCGGAAACACATCTTCCGGCAGCTCCGCAGCAAACGACGATAGCAGCACAGCAGACAACGCAGCAAGCGTCAAGGCAGGCTTCGTCTACATCGGCAAGATCGACGACGGCGGCTACACCCAGGCTCACGACCAGGGCAGACTCGCCATCGAGAAGATGGGCGTTGAGACCGCTTACGTTGAGGACGTAGCAGAGACCGTTTCCGACACCTGCGAAGCTATCCGCACCCTTATCGACGAGGGCTGCAACCTTATTTACACCAACTCCTTCGGCTTCATGGAAGGCACCGTTGAAATGGCTAAGGAGTACCCGAACGTTAAGTTCGCTCACTGCTCCGGCTACCAGAGAAGCGACAACCTTTCCACCTACTTCGGCAAGGTTTACCAGGCTCGTTACCTCGCAGGCATCGTTGCAGGCATGAAGACCGAGAAGAACTACATCGGCTACGTTGCTGCAAAGGGCATTCCTGAGGTTATCCGCGGTATCAACGCATTCACCCTCGGCGTACAGTCTGTAAACCCCGACGCTAAGGTCGAAGTCGTATTCACCGACACATGGTACGACCCCTCCGTTGAGAAGCAGGCAGCTCTGGAGCTTCTGAACAAGGGCGTTGACGTTATCGCACAGCACCAGGATACCACCGCTCCGCAGGTAGCTGCACAGGAGAAGGGCGCATACTGCATCGGCTACAACTTCCCGACCGCTGACGCCGCTCCCGACGCTTACCTGACCGCAGCTTGCTTCAACTGGTCAACATTCTACACCGACGACTGCCAGAGAGCGCTCGACGGCACATGGACAAGCCGCGCTTACTGGGAAGGCCTCGCAGCTAACATGACTTACCTCGACGACCTCACCGCGCTCTGCGCAGAGGGAACTCAGGAGAAGGTAGACGCTGCAAGGGATTCCATCATCGACGGTTCCTTTGACCCGTTCACTGGTCCGCTCTACGATCAGAACGGCGAGCTTAAGGTAGAGGACGGCGTTAAAATGACCGACGACGAGATCTGGAACATGAACTGGTTCGTTCAGGGCGTTGTTGGCTCTATCCCCGCATAATCACAACTGAACATCGGCAGACGCAGGCTGCATAACACAGCCTGCCCTGCTTGTTTTCACGAGCGGTATGCCGCGGCGTACCGTTTGTGAAAGCAGACAGGATCAAAATTATTCGGCGGAGCCGGATACATTAATTCCGAATTAAGAATTCCGAATTTAATTTACGGGAGGTACTAATGTCCGAACCATATATCAGGTTAAAAAACATCTGCAAGAGCTTCGGCACGGTGCAGGCGAACAAGAACGTTTCCATCGACGTCAGCAAGGGCGAGATACTCGCGCTGCTCGGTGAGAACGGCTCCGGTAAGAGCACGCTGGTAAACATGCTCAGCGGTATCTACACCCCTGACAGCGGCGAGATCGAGATAGGCGGGAAAAACGTAGTGTTCCGCTCCCCGAAGGACGCCATCAACGCCGGCATCGGCATGATACACCAGCACTTCAAGCTGATAGACGTGCTGACCGCCGCCGAGAATATAGTCATCGGCCAGGAAAACAGCGTGGTGCTCAGCAAAAAGAAGATGAACGCCCGCATTAACGAGCTAAGCCAGAAGTACGGAATTTCCATCGACCCGGACAAGAAGGTCTACAACATGTCCGTCAGTGAGAAACAGTCGGTGGAGATCATGAAGATACTCTACCGCGGCGCGGACGTTCTTATCCTGGACGAGCCGACCGCAGTGCTCACCCCGCAGGAGATACGCGCGCTGTTCGATATCCTCCGCGGAATGAAGGAGCGCGGCTGCTGCATTATCATCATCACCCACAAGCTCGCGGAGGTAATGGAGATCTCCGACCGCGTGACGGTTCTCCGCAAGGGCGAATCAATCACCACCGCAGTCACGAAGGACTCCACCCCGCAGGAGCTTACCGAAATGATGGTAGGCAGCGCGGTATCCCTTGAGATAGAACGCCCGAAGGAGAAGCTCAGCGAACAGCCCGTGCTGTCCGTCGACCGGCTGTCCAAGAAGTCGTTCGAGGGCGTCGACCTGCTCCGGGATATGAGCTTCGACCTCTACGGCGGCGAGATACTCGGCGTTGCAGGTATCGCGGGAAGCGGTCAGAAGGAGCTGTGCGAGATAATCGCCGGACTTATGAAGGCGGACAGCGGCTCCGTGAAATTCAGCGGCGAGGAGATACTCGGGCTTTCCCCCCGAGCGATACTCCGGCGCGGGATAAGCATGAGCTTCATTCCGGAGGACAGACTCGGCATGGGTCTTGTGGCGGGAATGAGCGTCATGAACAACGTTATTCTCAAGAGCTACAACCGAAATCCCGGGCCGTTCCTCGACAGGAAGTTCGCAAGGACGCTCGCGGAGCAGATAGTGCATGATTTCGACATCTCCACCCCGTCGGTCACACACGAGGTAAAGAAGCTGTCCGGCGGCAACATTCAGAAGGTGCTCCTCGGACGTGAGATATGGCTTGCGCCGAAGGTGCTTATAACCGCGTATCCCGTCCGCGGACTGGATATCGGAGCTTCCTACAACATCTACCGCGTGCTCAACGAGCAGAAGAAAAAGGGCGTAGCCGTGCTGTTCATCGGCGAGGACCTTGACGTGCTCAAGAGCATTTCCGACCGCCTGATGGTGATCCACGGCGGCGAAGTCGTGGATATCGTCGACCCCGAAAAGGTGACGAAAGAGGACATCGGCATGATGATGCTGGGTCACAAGCCCGGCGCAGAGGGAGGCGAAGCGGTATGAGCATTGCAAACAGAGTACACATAACAAAGCGCACCGGAGCTTCAGGGGGCGCGCAGCTCGCTTCCCGGCTGGCTGCCATAGTCGTGGCGCTGGCGGCTTCCGGACTGGTAATGCTGTTCATGGGCTACCACCCGCTGGAGATATTCGGCAAGATAATCACCTCGTCGCTGTCCACCTACAGCAGATTCGGCGAAACGATGAACAAAACTATACTGCTGACCATGCTGTCGCTGGGTATCTCAGTGGCGTTCAGAATGAAGTTCTGGAACATCGGCGCGGAAGGTCAGTTCTACATGGGAGCTTTCGGCGCGGCGCTCATCGCGTTCGGATTCCCCGACCTGCCGGCATGGCTGCTGCTTCCGCTGATGGGGCTTTGCGCCTTCGTTTTCGGCGGCATCTGGGCGCTTATCCCGGCGCTCATCAAGGCGAAGTTCACAACATCTGAGACGCTGGTCACGCTGATGATGAACTACATCGCGATATCGTTCATCTCCTATCTGCAGTACGGCCCCTGGAAGGACCCCGAGTCCCTCGGCGCTGCGAAGATCGCGAGATTCTCCGACAACGCGATACTCCCGAAGGTTTTCGGCATTCATGCAGGCTGGATAATCATGCTGGCGCTCGTGGTCGTTATGACTATCCTGCTGAAATACACGAAGCTCGGCTACCAGATCGACGTACTCGGCGAGAGCGAGACCACCGCGAGGTACGCCGGAATGAACACGCTGAAGATCATGATAATCGCCGTACTGCTCTCCGGCGGTCTGTGCGGAGTCGCCGGATTCATGCAGGCGTCCGCAGTCGAGAAATCCATCACCGACCAGATGTCCGGCGGGCTTGGATTCACGGCGGTAATCACCGCGTGGCTCGCAAAGCTGAAGCCTCCGGTAATCGTCGTAGTTTCCTTCGCGTTCTCAATGCTGCTCCAGAGCGGAAAGGCGCTCCAGGTAATGGGTATCCCCTCCTCGATAACCGAGGTGCTTCAGGGCGTTATAATCTTCTTCGTTCTCGGAAGCGAGTTCTTCATCAACTACAAGATTTCGTTCCGCAAGGCTGATAAGGAGGGCTGATATGGATATTTTAAATGAGATCTCACTGTTCCTCCAGACTTCCGTGCAGATGGGCACGCACATTCTGTTCGCCATCGTCGGCGGCATTATCTGTGAGAAGGTCGGCAACATGAACCTCGGCATCGAAGGCATGATGCTGATGGGAGCCGCCGTGGGATTCCAGGTCGCCTGCGCGACTGCGAACCCGTTCCTGGCGGTGCTTTCCGCCGGACTTGCCGGACTGGTCGGCGCGCTTATCTACGCGTTCATCACGGTCACGCTGCGCGGAAACCAGGTCGTTACCGGACTGGTACTAACTATATTCGGCACCGGCGTTGCGGGATTCATCGGGAAATCCGTTTCGGGAAACACCGTCCCCGCTGAGGTCGTGGACGCGTTCAAGCCGTACGACATTCCCGTGCTGTGCGATATCCCGATAATCGGAAAGGCGCTGTTCTCACAGAGCGGTTACGTCCAGGCGGCGATAGTCGTTGCGATACTGGCGTACCTCTACATCAAGAAAACAAAATTCGGTCTGAACATGCGCGCGGTGGGCGAGAATCCCGCTGCGGCTGACGCCTCCGGAATCAACGTCACGCTCTACAAGTACGTCCACGTGCTGGCAGGCGGCTTCCTGTGCGGAGTCGGCGGCGCGTACCTCTCGACAGTGTTCCTCACAACCTGGCAGGACAACGTTACTGCGGGCGCTGGCTGGATAGCCGTAGCACTGGTAATTTTCAGCACCTGGAACCCGCTCAAGGCGATATTCGCGGCGTATCTGTTCGGCATGCTGAAGGGTCTGAACTTCAAAATGCAGGGCTGGGGATTCTCGGTCCCCTCGCAGATACTGGAGATGCTCCCCTACATCGCGACGATAGTGGTGCTGGTGTTCATCACGCTCAGAAAGAAGCGCGAGAATCAGCCGCCAAAGGCGCTCGGCGACCCCTATTTCAGAGAAGAACGATAACAAAATCGGCAGACGTCCAGGGCGCCTGCCGATTTCATTTTCTCAAGCTATTTTCCGTAGTTCCACTTTTTCATGCGGAGCGCCCTGGTCAGCGCGTTCACCTCGTCCTGCGTATTGAACGCCGACGGAGCAAACCGCACCGTGCCTTCCTCGAGAGTCCCAAGCTTTTTATGCGCCAGCGGAGCGCAGTGAAGACCGCCGCGCATGCAGAATCCCATGCGGCTCAGCTCCGCGGAGGCCTCCGCGGACGGCACGCCCTCCACCGCGAACGACACCACCGGCGCGTAAAGCTCTGGCTGGTCGTCGATGGTGGAGTACACGATTATCCCGGGTATCCTCCGGAGCTGGGAGCAGAAGCTCCTGCAGAGCGCGGTTTCATGCGAAAGTATCCTCTCCGGAGTTCTCCGGGTCACGAAATCCACACCAGCGCCGAGCGCTATTGCCCCCGGCGTGTTTATGGTCCCGCTCTCGAATCTGTCCGGGAGGAAATCCGGCTGCTCGACGCTTTCGCTGGCGCTGCCGGTCCCGCCTTCCATGAAGGTGTTCAGCGGATATTTTCCGTCCGTGAGCATAAGCCCCGTCCCCATCGGTCCGTACAGACCCTTGTGTCCGGCGGTGCAGATGATGTTTATTCCGTCCTTCAGGCTCAGCGGGAGAAGCCCCGCTCCCTGAGCCGCGTCCACTATGAAGCAGACTTTCTTCCGGCGGCAGAGCGCCGCGAGTTCCCGCACCGGGAGCCGCTGACCGGTCACGTTACCCGCCGCGGTGCAGATGAGCGCAGCAGTCTCCGGACGTATCGCCTCCGAAGCGCTGCGGAGCGTAGCCGCTGCGTCCTGCGAGGTCTCGAACAGGGTGTAGCTCCCGCCCCGGGCGGTCAGCGCGTGCACCGGTCTTATTACCGCGTTGTGCTCGATGTCGCTCAGGACGTAGTGCGCTCCGGGGCGGAAAAGTCCCTTTATCGCCTGGTTGAGCGCATGGGTGCAGTTCAGGGTGAACACGGTGTTCTCTGGCTCTGCGCCGAAGAACTCCGCGCACTTATTGCGGCTGGTGAAAACCGCCTGCGAGGTCGCGGCGGAAAGCGCGTGCCCAGCCCTGCCGGGATTCGCGCCGTATCTTGTCATCGCATTTCCCCACGCCTGGTATACGCTGCGGGGTTTGGGAAATGTGGTGGCGGCGTTATCGAGGTATACCACAGCTTACGCCGATCTTCAGCAGCAGCGGGCAGACCGTCTCCCGGTCGCCGAAGATCTTCAGCACGAACGTGCAGCCGCCCCGCCCGGTCACCCGCTCAACTGTACTCTTTATTCCGTTTCCCGCCAGGTAGAGCCGTATTTTCTCCGCCTGGGTCATCGAACGTGTATTTATAATGAAATATTTCATCGGAACATCTCCTTGCAGTTTTTGCCGTTTCCGGCCGCAGGAATATTATTCCTGCCATATGGTAACCTCTAAAAACCTCCTTCACGGCAGATTTCTATGACTTATATCATCTGCTTCGTTGTCAAACCTTGAAATACATACAGTATTACTGCGGTTTGACGCCTAGCATCTGATATAAGTCATGTACGAAATCTGCTCGTGTCCCGGTTTTTAGAGGTTACCAATATAATATATGCGAATGGCTGCAAAGTGTGTGCCGGGGAGACAAACGAAGTGTGTCTGAGAAATGTAAGAGTTTCCGCTGCCAGCAGCATGTTAAACACTCAAGCGCCTTTTCTCAAACAGTCCACTGGACTGTTTGGGAGGATAATTCAACCGAGGTAATATGCCGCATGTGGGGGAAAACTCTCGTTTTCCCCCACACCACTTTAATGCTTTTGAAACGTATAACTGCGCACCAGCGCGCAGAGTAATGATGGCTCTGCTCTGTCGTTAGTTTGGCGCAAAACATAACATCATGCTTATAGCAGGCGGTGATATGTTGTGCCAAACCAGCCCCTCTGGCGCTTCGCGCCACCTCCCCCACATGGGGAGACACCTCACACTCCCGCTTCCTTTTGTAAGCAAAAGGAAGCGAAAACCAATACGCTGCGCGATAATTTTTAGAGGGGACCTTGAGTTTCATGTACGGATTTAAATGTAATCCGAAACGTATGGGATAGTATGGAACAGTATATCGTCCAGTATCTCCACGGCGGAATGCTCCGCTTTTATCCTGTCCATTACATACAGCTTCTCGGCGGTCTTATAGCCCAGCAGCAGCGTCGTGAGCGTAGCTATGCTCAGCCCCATTTCGTACTCCGCCGGTTCGTCGGTAATGCGGCATTTTCCGCGCTCGAACCGCACCGTGAAGCTCCTGTTGTTCCAGGGCAGCAGTTCGTCCGTCACGTCGAACCGGAATACCGCCGCAGGCTCGTCCGGGTCGCAGGCGTAGCTTTTAAAGAACTCCGCGACGTCGATTATCCTGCCCATCGAGTAGGGGCGGATAGTTTCCTTGATGTCGCTGTCGTCAAGCTCAAACGCTATGGACTCGCTGTAGTAGTTGTTCCCGCGCACCTCGTCTATCATGGAGTCGTGCGCGTGTATGAACTCCCACAGACCGCGCTGAGCCTCGTGATTCAGCGATATCATCTCCTTGACGTGCATGATGTCGTTATTGATAAGGTACACCATGTAGCCGTACGGCTCGTCCGAGCTGGAATAGTATATCGCGACCTTCGTGTCGTCCTCGTCCCAGCGCCAGTATTCCTCCCAGGCAAGGTTGTTCCGGTAGAGACAGCCGTGGGTCTTTTGCGCGAATTTCGTGTGAAGATCCATGAACTGCCTGTCGTTCCACTCGACCCGGCGCACGTAACCCGGCTCCTGGATCTTGCGCGGTATCTGCGTGTCCTTTACGATGTAGGTCATCTTGTTGGAGATTATCTCCCAGCCGAGCCGCCTGTAGAGCGGTATCGAGTAGGGATACAGCAGCGCAAACGGGCGGTGGTTCTCACGCATGCGGGTGAGGCTCTGTATCATAAGGCGCTTCATAATGCCGTGACCAGTGTGCTCCGGGTATGTGCAAACGCTGGTCACGAATCCAACCGGGTACTTCACGTTGTAGATGTTCATTTCCAGCGGGTAAACGGCGAACTGCGACACAAGATCGTTGCCGTTAAAGCAGCCGAGCACGTCCGCGCGCTGGAGCACCGGGAACTTCGAGCGCTTTATCTCGTCGTTCTTCCAGCCGGTCTCGGAAAGCTCCTGCTCCGTGACCTGGAATGCGTATCTCAGCAGTGCGTTGTACTGGTCGATATCGTCAATCGTCAGCGGTCTGACTGTATAGTTTGATTCATCGTCCCTGTTCATATAAATACCTCTTTTGTGATATAAAATCGTCCGTTGATATTGTAGCACAATGGAAGTGATTTGTCAACCGCCGAGGGGGATTAATGTTCCGCTGACGCAGTCTGGAGCTGCTTTCTGAAAATGGTGCGGAATATCAGACGAACTACCGGACCTGCATAGAGTATCTGCCAGAAGAACGCCATAGGCAGACAGAGCGCCCACTGGGTGAGCCATCTCGGGAGCCAGTCCGCGGTGAATCCGTTGTGGATGAAAAGAAAATAAAAAAGGCACCGTTACTGCACAGTGCCTTCACTGTATGATATTATAGCAGATTATATATCGCGGTGTCATAGGCGATTTGTACGAAATGTTGTAACTTATAAGTTGTAAAAAATTCACAAAAATCACGAGATGAATTTCAAAACCGTCAATTGTTCTGGCTGTTGAAATCCTCCAAAACGCAAATATATTTTTTGTGCAATATTCTATATAAAAAGTATGCGCCGGATAAAAGAATTGGGCATTTCACCACTTGAATAAACGTCCCTGTTACTGTATAATTACTATTGTTTTTGAGAAAAAGCCGGAGCCGGAAACGCCCGCGGCTGACCATAGAAAGGCTGACAGAAAGGAAACAACATCATGGCAAAAAGTTCAACAAAAGACCTCACCACAGGCTCCCCGATGAAGCTTATACTCGGATTCATGCTGCCGCTGCTCCTCGGAATGCTGTTCCAGCAGTTCTATAACATGGTGGACACCGCGATAGTCGGACAGTTTCTCGGAATAAACGCGCTTGCAGGCGTAGGCTCGACCGGCTCGATAAACTTCCTGGTGCTGGGATTCGTCCAGGGCGTGTGCACCGGATTCGCGATTCCGGTGGCGCAGATGTTCGGCGCGAAGGACCTCCACTCGATGAGAAAATACGTGGGAAACACCATCTGGATCTCCGTGATATTCGCCGTGGTGCTGACTGCCTCGACCTGCCTGCTCTGCACGAATATCCTGACCTGGATGGACACCCCCTCGGACTGCTTCCAGGAGGCGTACGACTACATATTCGTGATATTCCTGGGAATTCCGGTAACGTTCCTTTACAACATTCTGTCGGGAATCATACGTTCCGTCGGCGATTCCAAGACCCCTCTGTACTTCCTTATACTGTCGAGCCTGCTCAACATCGGCCTTGACCTTTTCATGATACTGGTGCTGAACATGGGCGTAATGGGCGCAAGCTGGGCTACTGTTATTTCTCAGCTCGTTTCCGGAGTGCTCTGCCTTATCTACATGATAAAGAAGTTTGATATAATGCACCTCAGCAGGGACGAGCTGCGGTTCGATAAGTACTACATCGGAAGGCTCTGCGGCGTTGGTATCCCGATGGGACTTCAGTACTCCATCACTGCGATCGGCTCTATCCTTATCCAGACCGCGGTCAACGGACTCGGCTCCACATATGTTGCGGCAGTCACCGCTGCAAGCAAGGTGAGCCAGCTGCTGTGCTGCCCGTTCGACGCAATGGGAAGCACCATGGCTACCTACGGCGGTCAGAACATCGGCGCGGGGGAGATAGAGCGCGTCAAGAAGGGGCTTGCGGCATGCTCGTTACTGGGCGCGGTTTATGCCGTCATCGGGTTCCTGATCATTCTTGTGCTTGGCAGGAATATCTCCATGCTGTTCGTAAACGACACCAACGGCGGCAGCGTCACTGAAATACTCGACCTGGCGCAGCAGTTCCTGGTATGCAACGGAGCGTTCTACATTCCGCTCGCGTTCGTGAATATCGTGAGGTTCCTGATACAGGGCATGGGATTCTCCCAGATCGCGATTTTCGCGGGAGTTTTCGAGATGGTCGCGCGCGGACTTGTGGCGCTGGCGCTGGTTCCGGTGTTCGGATTCAACGCGGTGTGCTACGCGAATCCTGCGGCGTGGATCTTCGCGGATTGCTTCCTGTTCCCGCTGTTCTTCTGGTGCTATAGGAAGATGAAGCGCCAGTTCCAGCGGCATGACGAGAAACAGTTAGGTCCGGAGACATCGGTGTGATTTTTGATTTAAATGTGAGGGGCGGTTCCGAATGTGGAGCCGCCCCTAATTAATTGGGAGTCAAGGGGGATTAGTCCCCCTTGCAGGTCAAGGGCGGAGCCCTTGTCGCCGACAGGCGAAACCTCCGCACGAAGTGCGGTAACTCTGCACGCTGCCGCGCAGAAACTCCCTGCGGAAGAACGGTTAAACGCCAAAAAGCGCTAAAGAAGTGTGGGTCGGGGAGCCAAACGAAGTTTGTCTGAGAAACGCAAGAGTTTTTTCCCACAGTTTTTACAATTTATTCATTATGACTTTTTCTATGATTAAAGCGCCGCAGAATGCTCTGCGGCGCTTTTGCAGGTAAAGCCCCGACGCTTTTCCTGCTTCATGTCAGACTGCCGTGAAAACGGTTTATGACAGAAATCATTGCAAAGATGTCAGGAGGCAGATCGGTCAGACTTACCGCCGATCGTTTGTTAAGAGGATATTCCGCTGCGGCACGGTCAGCCGCGAATGCTTCCGGCGTGAGCGAATCCTCATCTCTGAAGATTCGCCCGCTAAGCCCGGTAAGACGGTTCATCAGGACTTCTTCATCTTGAAGGAGAGGCAGTCAGTGCACTGACATACTGTAGGGTCAGCCTCGTGTGTGCCGACTTCGATCTTGTCGAGAGAGCAGTAATCCTCGCAGCAGCAGTGATGCTCGCAGTTGTGGATAGTACAGCCGATATGCTTGTTTGCAAATTCAGTTCCCATTTTAACGCTTCCTTTCAGAATACAAAATAACTGCGGTTTCCGGAACTTCTGTGACTTCCGTCCGCCGCAGTTATATTATCTGCATTCGTTTTCGCTATATTCAGCAGGAAAAATTTACATTCAGACCAGCTTCAGAACATCGTCCAGCGTTTCACAGACGTAATCCGCGCCGTACTCCGCGAACTCCCCGCGGCTGCCGAATCCCACCAGCACCGCCGCGCACTTTATCCCCGCGTCATGAGCGCCCACGATATCGTGCATTCTGTCACCGACCATCAGGCACTCCTCCGGCTTCGCGCCGGTGTTCTCCAGGACGTACTGTATCACCGCCAGCTTGCTGGAGCGGGAACTGTCGAAGCTAGCCGCCCCGATAAAGTCGAAATACTTGTCTACCCCGAATTTCTCGAGTATCCTCACGCTGAATTTCTCCGGCTTGGATGTCGCAAGGCATACCCGCTTCCCACGGCGCTTCAGCTCCGTCAGGAACTCCACCGTGCCCGGTATCAGCTCGTTTTCAAACAGCCCCGTCTCGCCGTAGTACTCGCGGTAGAGCCGCACCGCCTCCTGCGCCTGCTCCTCCGGCATGCCCCGCCGGGTGAACTCCACGATGAGCGGAGGCCCGATGAAGCTGCGCAGGCTCTCCCGAGGCGGGACTTCAAGCCCTAAATGCTCATAGGCGTACATAACGCCGTTCGTAATGCCCATGTACGGATTCGTTATCGTGCCGTCAAGGTCGAGTAGTACTGTACTGAATGCCATTTATCTGTGTTCCTTTTTGTCGTTTTCTATCAGCCTGCGTATCGCTCCAACCGCGCAGTTTATCGCGCGCTCGCTGGATTCGCAGCGCTTGTCCGGAAGCCCCGCGTTGGTGCGCTCAACATTCCACAGGGCGGTCAGCACTGCGCCCGCGCGCACTCCGCGCAGCAGAGCCACGGAGAATATCGCCGCCGCTTCCATCTCGGAGGTCAGGCAGCCGCACTTGAGATACCCCGCCCAGGCGTTGGTGAGCTTCTCGGGAACCGCCGTGTTCCTCGGGTCTATCTCGCCGTAGAAATTATCCTTGGAGTGCACCACGCCCACGTGCGCGCGGTTTCCGTCCTCGTCGGTGGAAAGCTCGTCCGCGGATGCCTTCAGAGCGCATACCACGTCGAAATTCGCCACCGCCGGGTAGTCGTCGGGAATGTACTCGTGGCTGGTTCCCTCGCTGCGTATAGCCGCGCTTGCGATGAGCAGGTCGCCGCCGGAGACCTTCAGGTCTATGCCGCCGCTCGTACCTACGCGGATAAACGTGTCCGCGCCGCACATCACAAGCTCCTCCACCGCGATTGCCGCAGACGGGCCTCCGATACCAGTGGAGCATACGCTCACCTTCTCGCCGTCAAGGTACCCGGTGTACACCGTGTACTCGCGGTTGCTGGCTATCAGCTTCGCCCCGTCGAGCTTCCCGGCTATTTTCGGAACGCGCCCCGGGTCGCCCGGAAGTATCACGTATCTGCCGATGTCCCCTTTTCTTGTTTTCAGGTGGAAACAAACGTCTCCGGAAACTATGCTTTCCATGATATGCTCCTTTCAGTTGGTTGTGGTCAGTTGTCGTCGTCCTCGTCGGAGAGTATCGACGGAGCCTTCTCCCGCGCCTTTATCGCCTGCTTCTCCGCCCACTTCGGGATATTGATGAGCATTGCGATGGCTACTGCAAGCACCGTCAGGATTATCGCCGGCATATAAAGCATGGTCGGGCCTACGCTCAGCTCCGGGTCCTGCGCGCGGGTCACGAACAGGTAGTAGGTCACGAGAGAGCCTACGGAAGCCGCGCAGTCGATTATCGAGGCAATGCGGGAGTGTCCCAGCATTATAACGAAGGTTCCGATAATGTAAACTATCGACGTCACTAGCCAGGTAACAATTGCGGGATTCCCGGTCACAGCCGGGTCGTACTCGCCTATCCAGATGCAGATGGGACCGAGAATTCCGAAGCAGAGGCAAAATATCGTCGTGCCGATGAGCATAATGACCTTCAGCAATATAACGATGACCTTAGCCGCGCCCTCGCCCTGGTCGGGCACGAAGAACATGAAGCCGCCGTCCTGCCTGCCATTCGATTTTTTCTTCTTGTTACTCATATTACTTGATGACCTTTCCGCCGCGATCCTGCTTCTTTATCTTCATGGGAGCCTCCTCGCCGCCGCGGTCCTCGAAGAGCACTTCCTCGTCGTCATCGTCGTAGTCGGGCAGTTCGGGGTTCTTGAGACCCTGCTGTTCGTAGAACGGGTTGATGATGAATTTCTGGATAGCCGGGTAGCTTGTGAACATCGCAAGGAACGACAGCCACGCTATCGGCAGCAGCGGTATCAGGAATACCAGCGGGAAGAAGAACATGCCCAGGAGAGCGATGTAAACCAGGAACGCCGCAAGGGTTATCAGGTTGCCCTTGATATTCAGGAACGCCAGGATAAACGAGTTCTTGAGTATCTGCGGAAGCCTGAGATTCAGCGCGACTATCTGCGGGAATATGTAGAAATTCATCAGCAGAATGATGATCTCAACAGCCATGACCATCGCGTAATAGAGCCAGTAGGGCTTGTCGGTGTCGTTCATGTTGGAAGTGAAGAAGAAGAAGCTGAACACCGCCATAACGATGAACCAGATGTCCATCAGCCCTATCACGAAGGACTGCTTGAAATTCTTCTTGAACGCCTGCCAGAAATCGTGGAACACGAACTGCGGCCTCTCAAGGTAGATATTACGCATCAGCGCGGTCATCGCCGCAGTCGCCGGGCCGAAGGTTACTATCGGAAGGCAGAACAGAACGTAGATCAGATTGATCTTGAAGAACGTCCAGAACTTGTTCGCGAACATCTCCCAGAACCGGAAAAACGGCTTTTTCTGCCTGCCTCTCTTGGCTACGCCGGAGCCTGCTTCGTTGTTGTTGTAGAATAAACCCATGATGATCCTTTCCTGCTGTTTATTTCAGCGGATTCCCCGCCGTTTTTCATATCGCGTACTGAAAGATTATGCCGAGTATCATCGCCGCCGCAAGTATGACTGCGATCACCCGGAATACCCTCATAAGACGTCTGCGCTTTTTCTCGTCCATTTCAATACCTCCGCTTTAATCCGCCGACGGCACGGCGCGGTACTGACCGTAATCCTGGAACGCATATACGCTGCCCTCCGGGATATCGGGTACCGGGACCTCCGCCAGAATATTCCCGCCCTTATCGGACAGTATCAGGGTCTCGCCCTTTTTCAGGCTGAAATTCGCCTGTAACTGGTGCAGTGCCGATTCGGTCTTGTTGTTGTCCGTGACTATCAGCAGCTCGCCGTACGCCGGAACGCTCCGCGCGGGTATCTCCCAGCGGTCTAATTTCTCCGGCTTGTCGGTGAGGTACAGCCCCGCCGTGGAGACCTCCGTGCTGTTAGGATTGTACAGCACTATGTAACCCGCCTTCTTCGCGGTGCTTATCTCCTTTATCTGCAATGGCGCGTCCGTGGTCTCGCTTAGCTTCGTGTTCAGCTTCGCGATTATCCTGCCGTCGGTGCCCGCCATCCGGGCGTTTAGCTCCACCTCCGGCGTATCATAGGTCACGCCGTTTATCTCCCAGCTCACGAACTCCCAGCCGTCGGCGATCTCCGCCTTCAGCGGGACTGTGCATTTGCAGTTGTACTCCGCGCTGAGTATCCCGCGGCCGTTCCTTTTCTGGGTGTTCAGCGTCGTGACCGCCCCGCCCGCCCCCGTGACGGATACGGTGTAGGTGTTTTTCTCCCACTCGAACAGCTTGTACATATTACGGAACACCACGTACTGCCTGATATCCGCGAAGTCGCGTATCTGCTGGCGGCTGTTCGCGAAGGTCTCGCGGTTCGCCCATTCGGAGGTTATCCCTTTGTCCAGTGCATAGAACTGCTCGCTGTCGCTCATCGCGCACAGTTCGTCCAGGGTCTCCAGTATGTGGTTCTTTTCAAAGGCGTTCGCCGTAAGGTCGGACATCGCAGCCGCGAACTTCTCGCGCATGTCCTCCCGCGCCAGAAGCGCTATCAGAGCCTTGCTCTCGCCGCTCATGTGGGTCCCACTCAGCAGATCGCGGAGGGTGTCGGCGTTCGGACGGTCGCCGTAGAGGCTCCAGGCGTACTCCGCGTCAAAGAACATGAACCGCCAGCGCCCGTCCTGGAACTCCGAGGTTATCTCCTCGCCCTCCGACGGGTAGTACCGGAACGCCTTGTAGTTGTTCCCAGGCCAGTCCTTGTTTGCGATGAACACCTGCATGCAATAGTACTGCATGAGGTTGTCGATGTCGACAAGCCCGCAGTACTCCGCGAAGGTTCTGTCGTTGGTCAGGTCGCGGTCGTAGTAGGCGTAGAGCTTTCCGTAATCCTCCAGTGCGCGCTCGCTGCCCTCGTCCGCGTCCTCGATGTTGCTTACTATCTCGTAGTTATCCTTGTTCCCGCCGAAATACGTCGCGAGGTAGTCATCGTTGTAGTTCTCGTGCACCCAGGAGTACCCGTAGTACTCGCCGTTTAGGAACACCGCCGCCGGAGTGCAGTGCTGCGTCACCGGGTAGCCGTAATCCTGCGCCAGCTTCTGGGAAAGCTCGTCCCGGACGCCTGCGAACTCGCGGTCGTTGGCGCCGTTGCGGAGCACTATGCGGTCGAACTCCGACACCGGAACTCCGTCGGCGGTCTGCGCGCCCTCAAAGAACGCATATTTGAACTTGCCGTTGTCCGGGTCGTAGCTCTTGCGGGCGATGAGCCTCAGCGACTTCTGGTCGGGAACCCTGGAATAGCCTCCGGAGAGCCTTACCCCAGCCGCCTGGTCTATCACCTTGGTGCCGTCGCTTTCGAACACCTCGACGTAGATGGGGCGCTCCGCCTCCCTGCCGGACATGTAGTAGTTGCCAGGCGCGTTGTAGGGTATCTCCTCGCCGGGGTGCTCCTTTACGTAGTCGTCGTAGATCTTTCCAGGCACCGCTATGCCGTATTCGTAGTCGTAGAGGTTATACGGGTCGGTGCTCAGCACGAACACCAGCGTATTGCTGTCGAACCGCTCCGCGACGTCCTGCCCGACAACGTAGCTCACCGTGCAGATGTCGCCCTTCGTCCCGTCGGACAGCACCGACAGCGCCTTCACCGTGGTTGCCCTGACCTCCGGCGTGGCGTTTATCTCGATGGGCTGCGTGTAAAACTCGGACTCCCCGGGAACCGGGTCGGAGCCGTCGGTGGTGAAATACACCGTGCCGCTGTCCGCTGAAAGCTCCAGCGAGATGTTCTCGGAATAGAATCCGGAGGGCAGCGAGAATCTCACACTGCCGCTCTGGACAGCGTTCCGCTCCGTTTCGGTGACGGAGACCTCCCCGTCTTCTGCCATGTCGGCATTGAGCTGCGTCTCCACCGGAGGAAACAGCGTGTACATCAGCGCCGATACTGCTCCCAGCAGAACAACTCCGCCGAGTATGATAAATCGCTTCATAAGTAATTATCCGTTTCTGTTTTTGTCTGCGAATACCTTCGCGAGCGCTTCGTTACGGCGCTGCGGGTACTTTCCGGTGTCCTCGGGGTAGAATCCGAACATCGGCTCGTGATAGGCGTGGTAGCTGTAGGAGATTCCGTTCTCATTGCAGAAGTCCATCACGTCCGCGACCCAGCGCTCGCCGCCGAGGCCGTTTTTAAAGCTCTCAGCGTCCGCGCCGAATTCCCCGAAGTATATCGGAACGTTGTTTTCCTTCCCGAACCTGACTATTTCGGACAGCTCCGCGAAAACGTATTCTCGGCCGCTTTCATAGACGTTCTCCGCAAGGCTGAAGTCCGCGCGGATATCCGCGAAGCCGCCGGAGGGCGCTCCGACAGTCTGCATGTGGCCGCTTATCTTATATTTGCAGCCCTCGCGCAGCTTCAGCTTGTCGAACGTCAGCACGTAATCGTCCGTGCCGCCGGATATCTTCAGATAGCCCTCGCTCATCGACCAGCTTCCGGTGCCGTCGCTGCTCCAGGCGTTCTCCGGCTTCTGGCTGCCGTCGGAAAAGTCGTTGTGCCAGACAACGCCGGAAGTACCGTCCGGGGCGTATTCAGTGACCGTCACGTCGTCAAACAGCGCGGTCCCGCTCCCCAGCTTTGAGGAATGCAGCACCGGCGCGTATATGTTGTAGTCCTCCCCCGCTGTGAAACAGTCGCTCTCGTAATAGGTATCCTGCGAAGTCTGCCGGGCGCTCATGCAGCCTACCCAGTATTCAAGGTAGTTGTCAACGTAGCACGGCTTTGGGTATTCAACGCTGTCCCCCGCCGACTGGTGCGTGAACACTGCGGGCGTGTAGAAATGTGCCTCGTAGACCGCGTTGTCGTCGTCGATCAGGAACCACAGTTCATCGATCGGGTACTTGTTCCAGAGGTTTTCACCGGTGGTCATATCCTTTACTGCCGCGACATGCTCCACGAAAACAATGTGATTCCGGTCGTATCTCCGGATCTCGTCAGTACACCGCTGCATCAGCCGCTGGCACTGCCCCACCGTTTCCGCCGCCGAGCCAAGCTCCGGGACCACCGGCTCGTTTATCAGCCCGTAGCCCTGTATCGCCGGCTCGTCGGCGTATCTTCGCGCTATCTCGCCCCAGAGCTTCACAAGTCTGCGCTGATTCTCCGGGTCTGTCCAGAGCGCCGCGCCGTTCCCCTGGGACTGGTAGCCGCCCTGCGGACAGTGCATGTTCAGCACCAGACCGATGTTGTATTTCTTCGCCCAGGCTATGCTCCGGTCGATGTAATCAAAGCCCTCCTGCTTGTAGACATACGGGTTTTCGTCGTCCTCTAACCAGCTGTAGTTCAGCAGGAACCTCACCGAATTGAACCCCAGCTCCGACATCTCCCGGAAACTGTCCTCGTTATGATGAAGCCCGATATCCGCTAGGGAATTCACCCACATATCGTTGCCGAACCCCATTCCCCGGAGCACGGCGGTCTCACCCGCGGGGCTGACTATTGCGCCGCCCTCAGCATGGCAGAATTCATCGGGGCTGTACTGACCGGACTTCACGCCGGTAAGCGCGATGACCGCCGCAGCAGCTCCCGCAATTAGCTGTCTGAACATGGCTTCCTCCTTAATTACGTCGCGCAGAGCGCGAGATCCTTCTCCGCTTCCTTTTCAAGCTTTTCGTAGATATCCGGCAGAGCCTTCCTGAAGTTCAGCGGCCGGAACGTCTCGGCGTCCACGAATGCGTGCGCGCTGGTACCCTCGGTGAGTATCTCCGGGCTGCCCTTGCGGCGGCACTCATAGCGGAACTCCACCCTTGCCGGGCTGAACCTCGTGACGTAGGTGGTTATCTCCAGCGTATCGTCGTAGCGCGACGGCTGGCGGTACTTGCAGGATATCCCGGTCACGGGTATCATCACGCCGCGGCGCTCCATCTCGGCGTAGCTCACGGCGGCGTTTTTGATGTAGTCGGTGCGGGCTACCTCGAACCACACGGGATACACCGCGTGGTGGGTGACTCCCATGCAGTCGGTCTCGGCGTAGCGTACGGTTATTTCTGTTACTGACGGCATATCAGAGCCTTTCCCGGCGGCTCTGGATAAGCCCTGCGAAATGAGCAAGAATGCAGTCCGGAACCAGCCTGCCGAGGATTATCCCCGCCTTCATCACCGGCGACGGAACTATAGTGAGCTGCCCCGCGAACATCTGCCTTACGGCATACTCCGCAACGAACTCGCTGGACTGCGGCGGCATCGTGAAATCGACCCGCGCCTTGTCCATGAACTCGGTGTTGACCGGCCCCGGGCAGAGCATGGAGACCGAAACATGGCTGCGCGCCGCGCGCAGCTCCTCGTGAACCGCCTGAGTCATGCGGACAACGTACGCCTTGCTCGCGTAGTAGGACGAAAAATGCGGCCCCGGGAAGAATCCCGCGCTGCTGGCGGTGTTCAGAATATAGCCGTAATCGCGCTTCCTGAAATCCTGGAGGAACAGCTTGAACAGCGTGTGGAACGCCTTAACGTTCACGTCAAGCTCGGCTAATTCACGGTCGAGGTCGGTGTCGGTAAAGTCGCCGAAAACGCCTAAGCCCGCATTGTTTACGAAAATGTCGATGCTGTACTTCTTCACGCGGCGGTGCAGCTCCCGGCACTGAGCCATGTCGGAGATATCAGCCGCGATTATGTGCACCTTCACGCCGTAGGTCTCGGTGAGCTCCTTTTTCAGCTTCTCGAGGCGGTCGCGACGGCGCGCTGTGATTATTACGTTTATTCCGTGCTTGGCAAGGGAACGTGCGATGTCCCTGCCTATTCCGGAGCTTGCGCCTGTAACTAACGCTATCATTTCTTGTCCTCCGTTTTCTTTTCGGGCATTTTTACCTCGCCCTGCACTGCCTTGACAAGGCTGCCGTCCGGCATTTTGTAGTACACACGGTCGAGGTGCTGCGCGAGTCCCTTCTTGAAGCCCTCGCGGTACTCGTCGCGGAGCGCCTGCTGCTCCGCCTTTTCCTCCTCGGTGAGACCCTCCGCGCGGTGCTTGCGCGCGAGGTGGTTTATTCTGTCTATCTTTTCCTTTTCCATAGTATCAGCTCCTGTATCAGCCCTGATATGCGGGCTTTGTGAAGATGAACGGCGGCAGCGGAACTCCGTTTTCGCCGTCCCTCAGCGGGATATCGTCGGTGTAGTTCGTCCAGAGGTAGCGCACTCCGCGCGGGTCGGCAGTTCCGGTGACGCTGATTATTTCAGTGCCCTCGCCGGCGTTCCACAGCTCCTTATCGGAGAGGACAGCCTTTGCAGCGTGCCACTCGCCGTCGGCGGACATCAGCTCGAAGCCGCTTATCTCCTCGGCGTCGTCCTTCACCTCAAGGCAAAGCCCAGTGGAAACGAACACGTCCACGCTGCCGGAGTTCCAGCATACCTCGTAAGCCTCGGGGTTGAAGGTGGAGAATCCGCCATCCTGCCCTTCCTCGCCGTCAACGAACTGCACCTGATAGCAGCCGTTGAGCGCCGCAAGGCAGAATCTGTGAGCCGGGGTCTTTTTGTCCTTGGGGTGTATCTCGCTGAACTCGCCGCAGTCGGTCAGGACTGCAAGGGCTGTTCCCGCGGTGGTGCGTGCGGTCTTAGCCTGAGCCTCGCGGATAGTGCACCAGTTCTTGAAATCCGGGTCCGCCTCCCAACGGTGCATGGGAAGCTGCCCGATAACGAAGAACAGCTCGTCGTCGTTCCAGTCGTCGCGCCAGTTGCGTATCATCTGGTTTAGCAGCTTGTAGTACATTCCCGGACGGTGGTCGTCGCTCTCGCCCTGGTACCAGATAACGCCGGTCATCGTGTAGGGCGCGATACGCTCTATCATGCTCTTGTGGAGCACTCCCGGGGACATCGGGTTCAGCGGTGAAGCCGGACCGGGGTACTTGTTCTCGCCGCAGTAGGCAAGGCAGCCGTCCCAGGTGGGGTTCGGGGTGTTACTGTAGTATTCCGCGCTCTTGCGCTCCCATTCATTGTGGTACGCCTGATAATCGAGGTAATCCTGCTTGAGCTGCTGCTCGGACTTCCCGGCGGTGGCGCTGTCGTAGTCCTCGAAGTACACCGCGGTCTCGCCGTCGGCGTACTCGCGCTTCATCCATGCGCTCGCGGAGGAACCGCCCCAGTTGCAGCCGATAATTCCTACCGTCATGCCGAGCCTCTCGGAAAGCTCCTTTGCGAAGTAGTAGCCCACTGCGCTCCAGTACTGCGCGCTCTCCTTGTTGGAGAAATCGTTCCAGACCATCTGCTTCTCGCTCTCGAAGAAGCTGTCGTCCGCGATGGTCTTCTTCATCGTGTAGTAGAAACGGACGTTGGGGGTATCGTCGTTTTCAAGGCTGTCCTTTCCGGTGGAGCAGCTGCGGAGCTCCAGCTCCATGTTGCTCTGGCCTCCCGCGAGCCACACCGCGCCTACCGCCACGTTTGTGAACGTGCGGCTCTCGGAGCCGTCGGAGACCGTCAGCTCCACGCTGTCCTGCGCGGGCTGCGGCGGGAGCATTACCAGCCATCTCCCGTTGTGGACGACCGTGCTGTTGGTCGCCGCCTCCATGCCGGAAATGCTTACGGTTATCTTTGTGCCGTCAGTGCCTGTGCCGAATACGCTTACGGGCTTCTGGAACTGGAGCACCATGTTGTCGCTGAATATCTGCGCTGTCTGGAAATTCGTCATTGTATGTTAGTCCTTTCAGAGTAAAAAATATCAAATATTAAATAGCTGCGAAGCAGCACCGAAATTCCGAATTCCGAATTCTTAATTCCGAATTAATGTAAAAAATATAATAGGGTGCAGGAATACATACTGCACCCTATTATATTTTACCTCTAATGCGCCGGAATGTCAAGCATTTTCACGGAATACACACATATCTCAGACCTCGCCGGGGTGATTTTTCCTCCAGGCGAGGTAGCTCTCGAGAATGACCGCAGCCGCCGCGGAATCCAGCACCTCTTTGCGCTTCTTTCCGCGCTTGTTGACGTCGTTCATGAAGCCTATCGCCGTAACGGTGGAGGAACGCTCGTCCCACATGCGCACGTCCACGCCGACAAGCTCCTTTAAGCGGTCAGCGAACAGCCTGCACTTCTCGGAGCGCGGACCTTCCGTGCCGTTCATGTTTATCGGGTTGCCGACTACGATAAGCTCCGCCTTGTTTTCACGCGCCGCCTCGGCGGTCATTTCAAGGCACCTGTCGAAGTCCTTCATGTTGATGGTGTACAGCGGGGAGGCAAGCACCTCGCCCTTGTCGCACATCGCAAGCCCGGTACGGCTGTCGCCGTAGTCTACTGCCATTATTTTCATACATCGTTCTCCTAATCAAGAAGGGGGGGGAAAGAAAATTCGGAATTCGGAATTAGGAATTCGGAATTTCGGTGTCCCGCTTCGCGGGACGGATTTAAAAATTAGATTATAGCATTTGTTGAAACAGAATTCAATTGCCGCTGATTTGAAATCGTCCGCGAAGCGGACACATTAATTCCGAATTCCGCATTCCGAATTCCGAATTTAAAATCAGTCCCATGGCTTGACCTGCCCGACTATCTCGGAAAGATCCTTTATGCCGTTCTTGTCCATGTAGTCGTTCAGACCCTCGATGACCTTGATCGGCGACCACGGGTCGGTGAATATCGCCGTGCCCATCTGTATCGCGGACGCGCCTGCCATCATCATCTCGACTGCGTCCTCCCAGGTGGAGATGCCGCCCATGCCGATTATCGGGATCTTCACCGCGTTGTAGCACTGCCATACCATGCGGACTGCCACCGGGAATATAGCCGGGCCGGAAAGTCCGCCGACATTGTTGTGGAGTATCGGGCGCTTTGTGCGGATATCTATGCGCATTCCGAGGAGCGTGTTTATCATCGAGATGCTGTCCGCGCCCTCTGCCTCGACCGCCTTCGCTATCTCGGTGATGTTCGTTACGTTCGGGGTCAGCTTCACGATAAGCGGCTTGCTCGTTGCGGCTCTGACCGCCTTCGTGACGGACGCCGCGCCCTCGCAGGTGACGCCCCATGTCGCGCCGCCCGCCTTGACGTTCGGGCAGGAGATGTTAAGCTCTATCATGTCGACGCTGGTGACGTCAAGCGCCTCCGCAGCCGCGATGTAGTCGTCGATTGTGGCGCCCGCAACGTTCGCGATGATGACATTGCCCTCCTCTTTCAGCGTCGGGAGGTAATACTCGATGAAGCCGTGAACGCCGATGTTCTGAAGTCCCACGGAATTCAGTATGCCGGAGGGAGTCTCAGCTATTCTCGGAGGAACGTTTCCCATCTTCGGCACGATGGTCATTCCCTTGCAGGAGATACCGCCGAGCCTGGACAGCGGGTACAGGTCGGTGAAGCACTCGCCGTTGCCGTAGGTTCCGGAAGCGGCGATCACCGGGTTCGGGAACTCTACCCCCGCGATTTTTACGGAAAGATCAGCCATTGAACTTTACCTCCTTTGCGTCAAATACGGGACCGTCCTTGCAGACCCTTGCGTAATGCTCCTGACCGTTGCGGACGGTCAGGCAGGAGCAGACCACGCACGCGCCCACGCCGCAGCCCATTCTCTGTTCCAGGGACACCTTGCAGGGGACTTCATACTGCGCGCATATCTTCGCGATGGCGTTGAGCATAGGCATGGGGCCGCACGCGCATACGATGTCCGCGCCGGTGTTTTTCAGGGTGCTCTCCAGCGGACCCGTCACCATGCCGTTGTAGCCTACGGAGCCGTCGTCGGTGCATATCGCGGTAGCCGCGCCGTACTTCTCGAACTCATCGGCGAGGATAATGCGGCTGTAGTCGCGGAAGCCCAGGATAGCGGTAGCGCGGTCGCCGAGCTTCTTTGCAAGCCCCAGCATGGGAGGTACTCCGATACCGCCGCCGACCAGAACTGCCCTGCGGGCGCTGTCCGGTATCGCGAAGCCGTTTCCGAGCGGGCCGAGTACGTCGAGATTATCGCCGACGTTCAGGCGGGAGATAGCCTCGGTGCCCTTGCCGCGTACCTCGAAAACGAATCTCAGCGTTCCCCTGGAACGGCTGAACTCGCAGATGGATATGGGGCGGCGCAGGGTGAACCCCGGCGCGGAGATGTTGGCAAACTGACCGGCGTGCGCGGCTTTCGCGGCTTCCGGGGCGTAGATGGTGATGGAGAAGGTATCCCGCGAGATGCTTTTTTTCTCGATTATCGGGTACTTGTCGCAGTAGTAGCTCATGTTAGCTCCTTTCGGTGGTGTCGTTGGTTTCCGGCGCTTCGGAAGGAACCGCGGGTTCCTCCTTCACGACCGCGGTCATGCGGACTGCCGTGCTTTCCTCATGTACCTCCGGTTCGGTCATTTTCTGCATAAGATGGCGGAAAAGGCATATCAGTATCGCGATTATCAGCAGGTCAAGCACAAGCTGTAATGTGAACCAGCCCTCGTCAGCCATCAGCATGTTGTTGTGGGTTATCATCATCATTTCGCTGATGAACATGAGCGCAGGTATCTTGCACAGCGAAGCGCAGAGCGCGTACATGTCGTAGAGCTTCTGGGCGTTTCGCTTGGTGACGTTGAAGCCCTTCAGCCTGTGGCTTTTCAGCACGAGGACGATATAAACGGCAAACACCGCGAGCACCGCCGCCGGGAATATCAGCGTCAGCCAGTGCTTCCAGCCGAGGGAGCTGTCCGCCTGCATGAGCTTTTCCAGCGCTTCCCCGCCGATATAGGTTTTCAGCGTATCGTCGTACACCGTCATGAACATTATCTCAACGGAGCAGATGAACACCGCCAGTCCGACGGAGAAAACATCGGCGATTATGCGGGGTATCTTGTAGGAGTGCTTTACGGGGTACTTGCCTATTTTCATATATGGTTCCTTTCGCCGGGGGAATATAATTCAGAACTGAATAACGCTCAGAATGAAACTCAGGCAATACCGCCCCGGAGCCAGACGCTGATAACGGAGCGATATTGCCGTTAGTATTCTCAGATTTTGGTGATATCCACAAGCTCCACGTCGTTGACTGTCTTGTGCATTTCAAGGCAATCGAGGAGCGCGTTGGCTGTGTCTATCGCAGTAAGGCACGCGATGGAGCGCTCAACAGCCTTGCGGCGCATCTTTACGCTGTCGCGGGAGGGCTGTCTGCCGGTCTCGGAGGTGGAGATAACGTACTGTATCTTGCCGCTCTCCAGAAGCTGGATAACGTCCGGGTCGCCCTTGCCTATTCTGTAGGCGTGGCTCGCAGCAATCATGTTGCGGTTCAGCACGGAAGCGGTTCCGCTGGTGGCGTAGATCTTGAATCCGAGCTGCTCGAACCGGCTTGCGATCTCGATTATCTCGTTCTTGTCGCCGTCCTTTACGGAAATGAGCACGCCGCCCTCGTGGTGGAGCTTATAGCCCGCCGCGATAAGTCCCTTGAGCAGAGCCTCGCTGAAGGTCTTTGCGATACCGAGGCACTCGCCGGTGGACTTCATCTCCGGACCGAGCTGGTTGTCAACGTCGTTCAGCTTCTCAAAGCTGAATACCGGAACCTTGACAGCGATATAGTCGCCGACGGGGTACAGACCGCTCTTGTAGCCCATGTCCTTCAGCTTTGCGCCGAGGATTATCTTGGTCGCGATGTCCACCATGTTAACGCCCGTTACCTTGCTGATGTACGGCACGGTTCTGGAGGAACGCGGGTTGACCTCGATAACGAATACCTCGTGGTTATAAACGACGTACTGGATATTTACCAGGCCTACAACGTGCAGCGCCTTAGCGAGCTTCTCGGTGTAGTCGATGATGACCCGCTTGATGTGCTCGGTGAGGGTCTGCGCGGGGTAGATGGAGATGGAGTCGCCGGAGTGAATACCTGCGCGCTCGATGTGCTCCATGATTCCCGGAATGAGGAAGTCCTCGCCGTCGCAGATGGCGTCTACCTCGACCTCGGTGCCCATCATGTACTTGTCGATGAGCACGGGGTTCTCCAGCTTGTGGCTGGTGATTATCGTCATGTACTCGATGACGTCACTGTCACAGTGCGCGATTATCATGTTCTGACCGCCGAGAACGTAGGACGGACGGAGCAGTACCGGATAACCGAGTTCGTTCGCAGTCTTGAGCGCTTCCTCGGTGGTGAACACTGTAGATCCCTTCGGGCGCGGAATGCTGCACTTCTCGAGCAGCTCGTCGAACAGCTCTCTGTCCTCCGCCGCGTCAACGTCGGCCGCGGAGGTTCCCAGAATGCGCACGCCGAGGGCGGTGAGGTGCTTTATAAGCTTGATGGCAGTCTGACCTCCGAACTGAACTACCACGCCGTAGGGCTTCTCGGTGGCGATGAGGGCTTCAACGTCCTCCTTGGTCAGCGGGTCGAAATACAGTCTGTCGCCGGTGTCGAAGTCGGTGGAGACGGTCTCGGGGTTATTGTTGCAGATTATCGCCTCGCAGCCCTCTTCCTTCAGCGTCCATACGCAGTGTACCGAGCAGTAGTCGAACTCGATGCCCTGACCGATTCTGATAGGACCGGAGCCGAATACGATTACCTTCTTCTTATCGGTGGGGTGCTGCTCGATGAACTCAGCCGCTTCATTCTCGCGGTCGAAGGTGTTGTAGAAGTACGGAGTGCTTGCGGAGAACTCAGCCGCGCAGGTATCTACCATCTTGTAGACTGCAAGGCGGCGCTCCTTTATCTTCTGACCGGAAATGCGCTCGATGGTGCTGTCGAGGTAGCAGTACTTCTTCGCCATGTCGTACTTTTCCTGGGTCAGCTCGCCCTCAGCCAGCCACTTCTCGAGCTGAACGAGGTTGTTCAGCTTGCTGATGAACCACTTGTCTATCTTGGTGATGTCGTGGATAACGTCAACGGAAATGCCGCGCTTGAGCGCCTCGAATACGCAGAACGAACGGTCGACGTCGATGTCCTCCAGCTTCTTGAGCACTTCCTCGTCGGTGAGCTTTACGAAATCCTCCTTGGTCATGGTGTCCATGCCAAGCTCGATGGAACGCACCGCCTTCATCATGCCGGCCTCGAAGCTGGGCGCGATAGCCATTATCTCGCCGGTCGCCTTCATCTGGGTGCCAAGGGTCTTTTTCGCGTAAACGAACTTGTCGAACGGCCACTTCGGGAACTTTACTACCAGGTAGTCGAGCGCAGGCTCAAAGCACGCGTAGGTCTTGCCTGTGACCTGATTTACTATCTCGTCCAGCGTGTAGCCTACGGCGATACGCGCAGCGACCTTCGCGATAGGATAGCCGGTAGCCTTGGAAGCCAGCGCGGAGGAACGGGAAACTCTCGGGTTTACCTCGATTACGGCGTAGTCGAAGCTGTCGGGCTTGAGCGCGAACTGACAGTTGCAGCCGCCCTCGACTTTCAGTTCCTGAATGATGTTGATAGCCGCAGTACGCAGCATCTGATATTCCTTATCGGCGAGGGTCACGCAGGGAGCGACAACGATAGAGTCGCCGGTGTGAACGCCGACCGGGTCGAAGTTCTCCATGGAGCAGACGGTGATAACGTTGCCCTTGCTGTCGCGCATTACCTCGAACTCAATTTCCTTCCAGCCGGAGATGCACTTCTCGACCAGAATCTGTGTGATAGGCGAAAGGCGAAGTCCGTTGGTGGCTATCTCGTGGAGCTCCTCAGGGGTCTGCGCGATACCGCCGCCGGTGCCGCCCAGCGTGAACGCAGGTCTGACGATTACCGGATAGTGAATGACCTCGGCGAAGTCCATAGCGTCCTCGACGGTCTCAACGACCTTTGAAGGAATGCAGGGCTGACCTATCTTCTCCATGGTGTCCTTGAACGCCTGCCTGTCCTCCGCCTTGTGGATAGTTTCAGGGTTGGAGCCGAGCAGCTTTACGTTATGCTCAGCCAGGAATCCGCACTCTGCAAGCTCCATTGAGAGGGTCAGACCGGTCTGTCCGCCGAGGTTCGAGAGTACGCTGTCCGGCTTCTCGATCTCGATTACTCTCTTTACGACGTCCAGAGTCAGCGGCTCGATGTAGATCTTGTCCGCCATGTGCTTGTCCGTCATGATGGTAGCCGGGTTGGAGTTTATCAGAACTACCTCCAGACCCTCCTGCTTGAGCGCGCGGCACGCCTGTGTGCCTGCGTAGTCGAACTCCGCAGCCTGACCGATAACGATAGGACCGGAGCCTATAACCAGTACTTTCTTGATATCACTTCTTAACGGCATGACTTTTTACCCTCCATCAGCTCAATAAACTCGTCGAACAGGTACGCGGTGTCCTTCGGGCCGCCGCATGCCTCCGGGTGGAACTGCACCGTGAACGCAGGCGCGTTATGATAACGAACGCCCTCGCAGGTGCCGTCGTTGCCGTTAACGTGGCTTACCTCGCCTGCCTCGGCGGGAACGCTGCCGCTTACGACCGCGTAGCCGTGGTTCTGGGAGGTGATGAATGTTCTGTCAAGCGCGAGATCCTTTACAGGCTGATTGCCGCCGCGGTGGCCGTACTTCAGCTTCTCGGTCTTGGCGCCGTTTGCCAGCGCAAGGAGCTGATGTCCGAGGCAGATTCCGAACGTGGGTATCTGAGCCGGGATAAGCTCGCGGAGGGTCTGGATAGCTTCGGTGTTGTCAGCGGGGTCGCCGGGGCCGTTGGAAAGCATTATGCCGTCGGGGTTCAGCGCCTTTATCTCGTCCGCGGTGGAATTCCACGGCATTACGGTGACGTTACAGCCGCGCTTTACAAGCTCGCGGCGGATATTGAACTTGTAGCCGTAGTCCATCAGCACAACGTTGAACTTCGCGTTCTCAGCCGGGTAGTACTCCTTCGCCTTTACGCTTACCTTCGGAACTACCTTTCCGACATTATACGCGCGTATCTGCGCGAGAAGCGCTTCCTTGTCGAAATCGCCGTGGACGATCGCGCCGTTCATTACGCCGCTCTCGCGGATGATCTTTGTGAGGTGGCGGGTGTCGATGTCGTAGATGCCGATGATGTTGTACTTCTTCAGATAGCTGTCAAGGTCGCCCTCGCAGCGGAAGTTTGACGGATCCTCGCACTGCTCTCTCACGATGTAGCCGCTGACAACGCTTCCGTTGGACTCGGGGTCGACGGAGTTCACGCCGTAGTTGCCGATGAGCGGGAAGGTCTGGGTGACGATCTGTCCGCAGTAGCTCGGGTCGGTGAGGGTCTCCTGATAGCCCACCATCGCCGTGGTGAATACTATCTCGCCCACAACGGAGCCGTCCGCGCCGAACGCCCTGCCCTCGAACTCAGTGCCGTCCGCGAGAATTAGCGTCGCTTTCTTTTTGTTCTCGAATATCATTTCTTCTCCTCCATGCGCATGCGCGTACATGTAATTGATTTATATATCTGATTGTTTCACGGGACGATGAATTTAAATTCGGAATTCGGAATTATGAATTCGGAATTATGGTGTCCTGCTTCGCAGGACGTTATTTAAGGCAATACCGCACAAAGATTGTGCGTGTATTGCGCAGTCAGATTTTTCGTCAGATTGTACAACGAGGACGCGGCAAGGCTGTCGCCTTGCAAGGACGAATTGTGCAATATGACGGAAAAGATGCAAGCAAGACATGCACAAAATCCAATAAATGGTCTTTGTGCGGTGTTGCCTTAAATCCGATACAATCGGATAACCGCCGCGCCAGCGGCAACCGAAATTCCGAATTCCGCATTCCGAATTCCGAATTGTAACTGCTGTTTCAGCTAACCTTCCGTATCACTTATTAATTACGATCTTCCCCACTATCCCCATGATCTCGTTTCTCATGCGGATAGCTTCGCGGCGTGCAGCCTCTGCGTAGTCGTGCTCGTCGCACTTTTCCTTCTGGTAGGCGCACATGATGCCTCTGGAGCTGTTGACGATACCGCCGAGGCCGTTCTTATCGAATGCGCCTGCGATGTCCTTCGCGCCTGCGCCCTGAGCTCCGTAGCCCGGGATAAGGAAGAATGTGGTGGGAAGCACGTCGCGGAGGTATCTGAGCTGCTCGGGGTATGTAGCGCCGACTACCGCGCCTACGCCGGAGTATCCGTAAACGCCGGGAAGATCCTCGCCCCACTTCTCGCACATGTGACCCATGGTCTCATAGATTGTCATGCCGTCTATCTTCTTGTCCTGGAGCTCGCCGGAACTGGGGTTGGAGGTCTTTACAAGCACGAAAATACCCTTGTCGTTGTCGCGGCAGGTAGCGAGAAGCGGCTTTATGCCGTCGCTGCCGAGGTAGCCGTTTACAGTCAGCGCGTCGCCGAGGAACGGCTCGTAGGTCTGGCTGCCTACCTGTACTTTGCCCAGATGAGCCGCCGCGTATGCCTCCATCGTGGTGCCGATGTCGTTGCGCTTGCCGTCGGTGATGACGTACATACCCTTGCTGCGCGCGTACTCCTGGGTCTTGTAGAGAGCCTTGACGCCCGCCGGACCGTACATCTCATAATAAGCCGCCTGCGGCTTCACTGCGGGGACGATATCGTACAGCGCGTCGATAAGCCCCTTGTTGAATTCCAACAGAGCCTTCGCAGCGCCCTTGAGGGTCTCGCCGTACTTCTCGAAGCACTTCTCCTTGATGTACTCCGGAACATATGCGAGCTTGGGGTCAAGCCCTGCAACGGAGGGGTTCTGGGTCTTTTCGATCTTTTCGATGAGTCTGTCGAGTGACATGTGTTTCTTCCTTTCTATCTCAGTCTATGCCGTCGGTATAAACTATTTTTCCGTCCAGTACTGTATATTTTACCCTGCCCTTGAGGGTCATTCCCTTGAAGCAGGTGTTCTTCGACTTCGAGTGAAGCTTCGCCGGGTCGACTACCCACTCCTCGTTCGGGTCGAAAATACATATATCCGCGATATCGCCGGGTCTCAGTGAGCCGCCGGGTATCGAGAGTATCCGCCTCGGGTTCACGCACATCAGCGTAACTAAGCGCTGAAGCGATATCTTCCCGGTGTGGTACAGCGCGGTGAGCGTTGCCGCAAGGGAGGTCTCCAGACCGACAACGCCGTTCGGAGCCTTCTCAAAATCCGCCTTTTCCTCCGGCGCGTGGGGCGCGTGGTCGGTGATTATGCAGTCGATGGTGCCGTCTATAACGCCCTCGGTTATCGCCTGGACGTCAGCCGCCGTGCGCAGCGGAGGGTTCATTCTGTAGTCCGCGTCGCGGCTGCGGAGCAGCTCGTCGGTCAGCATGAAATAATGCGGAGCCGTCTCGCAGGTCACCATCGTGCCGAATCTCGCCGCGGTGCGTATGTTCTGCATGCTCTGCGCGGTGGAAACGTGCGCAATGTGTATCGGCACTTCCAGATCGGCGGCAAGCGTTATCTCGCGCTCTGTTATTATATCCTCGCTCAGGCGGTGGATACCCTTCACGCCGAGTTCCTTCGATACCTCGCCGTAGTTCATTATGCCGCCGTTCACGATGTCGAGATCCTCGCAGTGGGAGATGACCTTCATTCCCGCGTAGTGAGCCTTCACCATAGCCTCAGCCATTATGCGGGCGTTCTTTACAGGTCTGCCGTCGTCGGAGACCGCCACGCAGCCTGCCTTGTGAAGTTCCTCAAAGTCGCACATTTCAGCGCCGCCCAGTCCCTTGGTAATGCTCCCGACCGGATAAACGCGGGTCTTCGCTTCCTTCGCCTTTTCAAGAATGTAATGCACCGTTTCTGCATTGTCTATAGTGGGGTTGGTGTTCGGCATGCACGCTACCGCAGTCACACCGCCAGCCGCCGCCGCATTTCCGCCGGTGATGATATCTTCCTTGTGGGTCTGTCCGGGGTCGCGGAAATGCACGTGCATATCGCATATTCCCGGGATAACCGTCAGCCCGGCGCAGTCCACCGTCTGAGCCTCCGGCGCGGAGATGTCCTCCCCGACCTCGCGTATCCGGTTATCGTGGATAAGGATATCCGCCTTTCCCTCGAAGCCGCTGGCGCTGTCAACCACATAGCCGTTTTTCAGTAATAAGTCCATTCTGCCCTCCTTGTGTTTTCTTTATGATTCGGATTCCCGTTATTCCGCGGGACATTGAGTGTATATCACAACTTTATCGCAGCCGTCCAGCTCCCTTACGAGCACCTTGACCGTTTCTTCCCGGGAGGTGGGGAGGTTCTTCCCGATGTAGTCAGCGCGTATCGGAAGCTCCCTGTGTCCCCTGTCCACCAGCGCCGCGAGCTGTATCAGCATCGGACGTCCCCGGGACATTATGCCGTCTATCGCGGCTCTCGCGGTGCGCCCGGTGAAGATAACGTCGTCGACTATCACAACGCGCTTGTCGGTGATGTCGAACGGTATCTCGCTGTTGTCCGGGCAGCCTCCCCGGGGCTTGTCGTCCCGGAACGGAGTGATATCCAGCAGACCCACCGGTATCTCGCCGCCGTCTATCTCGGCGATACGCGCGGCTATGCGCTTCGCGAGGACCGCCCCGCGCGAAAAAAGCCCGATAAGGCAAAGACTGTCAGTGCCCTTATTGCGTTCGATCATCTCAAACGAAATACGGGTGACTGCCCTCGCCATCGAGCTTTCGTCCATTATTTCAGCTTTCTGCACAAGCCCGTCTACGGTACACACGGATATCACTACCTTTCTGCCAGAATGAAAAAGCCCGCCGGATATACGGCAGGCTGTGATGTGTGTACAAAATGCACTGCCCCCTTTTCGGTGCAGCACTCCCCATACGAACTCAAACAACCTTGCCGGCATCACGGTGCCGCCTTAAAAGCCATAGAATTTCGCTGATTATTCGTTACTAGTTATTATATACTACTTCGCCTGATTTGTCAATAGGATTTTTCCTCCGGCGGAGTTAAATTTAATAACCCGCATATATTGAAATATTGTGCAATTTGTGATATACTTTGAATCAGGATAAATTACAAGGAGGGAGGCACAGTGAAAACTATCCTGATACACGGCCTGGGACAGACCGCCGGAGCGTGGAACAAAACCGCAGAACTTCTCCCGCAGGAAGACGTGCTGTGCCCGGAGCTGTCCGCATTCATCGGCGGCGGAAGCTACGGCGAACTATACTCCGGATTCAGCCGATATCTGGACGAACTGGGTCAGCCGCTGTTCCTGTGCGGGCTGTCGCCGGGCGCGGTTCTGGCGCTGAATTACGCCATCGACCGTCCCGGCTCGGTGCGGGGACTGGCGCTTGCGGCTCCTCAGTTCCGTATGCCGAAGGCTCTGCTCAGATTCCAGGGCGCGGTTTTCCGGCTCATGCCGGAGAAGTCGTTCGCAGGCTCCGGGCTTACCAAAAAGCAGATGATATCCCTCACCGGAGACATGGCGCGTCTGGACTTCACGCCGTCGCTCGGCAGGATAGAATGTCCCGTGTCAATAGCCTGCGGAGAGCGCGACAAAGCCAACATCAGCGCCGCGCGGGAACTGGAAAGTATCCTCCCGCAGGCACGGCTAACGGTCATAAGAGGCGCCGGACATGAGATAAACTCCGAAGCGCCTGGGGAAACAGCCCGCTTTATCATTCAAGCACTCAGGAGGTAACATCATGGACTTACAGTCAATAATCGACGAGAGCGAAAAAATAGTGTTCTTCGGCGGCGCCGGAGTTTCCACCGAAAGCGGCATACCGGACTTCCGCTCGCAGGACGGACTATACAACATGAAATACAAGTACCCGCCGGAGCAGATAATCTCCCACAGCTTTTTCATGGCTGACCCGGAGGAGTTCTTCCGGTTCTACCGCGACCGCATGATATACCCCGCGGCGAAGCCGAATGCTGCTCATCTCAAGCTCGCGGAGCTGGAGCGCGCCGGGAAGCTATCCGCAGTCGTGACCCAGAACATCGACGGACTGCACTCCGACGCGGGCAGCAAAAACGTCATAGAGCTGCACGGCTCGGTTCGGCGCAATCACTGCATGAAGTGCGGGAAGTCCTACGGGCTGGAGTTCATCGCCTCCGCCGACGGAGTTCCCCGCTGCTCCTGCGGCGGTATCGTCAAGCCCGACGTAGTGCTCTACGAGGAACCGCTCAACGAATCCGACATCAATGCGGCGATAAACGCGATATCCGACGCCGACTTGCTGATTATCGGCGGGACCTCCCTCGCGGTGCAGCCTGCGGCAGGGCTGATAAGGTTCTTCAACGGCAGGCGGCTGGCGGTAATAAACAAGTCGCCGACCTCCGCGGACGACGAAGCCGACATCGTGATAAACGGCAGCATCGGCGAGACCCTCGGCTCGATAACAGTAAACTCATAAGGAGCATACATGGAGATAAAGACCGTCACCTACCAGTGCCCGAACTGCAGCGCGGCGCTGGAATACAACAACGCCCTCGGGAAGTTCAAGTGCCTGTTCTGCGACAGCGAATTCACCGAGGAGGACATCAAGAAACGGTTCGCCGAGAACGAGGGCTTCGAGCTTTCGCAGGAGAACCTCGAAGCCGAGCAGGAAGCCGCTCAGGACGAATCCAACCGGCAGGCGGAGGAGTTCGCGGGAGCCTCCGCGCTCTACACCTGCCCGAACTGCGGCGCGGGAGTCATCTGCGACAGCCTGACCGCCTCGACGCGCTGCCACTTCTGCCACACTCCGGTCATAATGACCGGGCGGCTCTCCGGCGAGTTCAGACCTAACCTGATAATCCCCTTCGCCAGGACCCGCGAGCAGGCGGAGACCGCGTTCAAAGAGTACTGCAAGGGTAAGTTCCTGCTTCCGAAGGGATTCGCCAGCGAAGCCCAAATACAGAACATCACCCCGCTGTACGTCCCCTACTGGCTGAAAAGCGGCACGTTGGACGCATTCATGGAAGCCGAGGGTCACAAGGTGCATTCCTGGCGGGCAGGCGACACGCGGTTCACCAACACCAAGATATTCAATGTCACCCGCCGCGCGGAAATGACGTTCGTAAGAGTCCCCTGCGACGGCTCGAAGCGTATCGACGACAGCCTGATGGAAAGCATAGAGCCGTTCGACTACACGGGTATCAAGCCGTTTTCGATGAGCTACCTCTCCGGCTGCGGAGCTGAAAAGTACGACGTCACCGCCCAGGAGGCCGCGCCGGTCATCGACAAGCGCATTTCGGACGCTGCTGCCGATCTCCTCCGCTCGGATATGAACGGCTACAGCACCATCGCGGAGAAGCGCCGGAATATCAGCTTCACAAAGCAGCAGACGGTTTACGGACTGCTTCCGGTGTGGTTCCTCAACTATACATACAAGGGCAGGGATTACCCGTTCGTGATGAACGGTCAGACCGGCTGCAATTTCGGGATACTCCCGGTGAGCGGGCTGAAAAAATTCCTGTTCGGCGCGGGGCTGTTCATCGTGCTCGGCGTGCTGCTGAGTCTGTTAGGGGGTGTGCTTTTTGCTTAAGCTTATCAAAAGAATGCTCCCCGTGCTCGTCTGCGCTGTGATCTTCGTCATGTCCGGGGTGCTCGGCGCGGAGTGCTCCGCCGAGGAGGACTACGGCTATTTCGGCGCGCTTGAGGATCACCAGGACGCCCTCAGCGGCGAGCAGGCGCAGGAGCTTCTCGATCTCCTGGACAGCACCGCCCGGGAGATACACGCGAATGTCGGGGTTATCCTCGGAAACGCCAGCCTTGACGGGCTTTCGGAGCGCTCCTACGCCAAGGAGTTCCACAACCGCAGCTTCGGCGAGTACAGCGATTCCATCGTGCTCATGCTGGTGCAGGCGGGAAGCGGAAAGGTCGATCAGATATACTGCACCGACCGCGCCTACGACATGTACCAGCCCAGGATAGACAGCATATTCGACGCGGTATACGACGGTCTGGACAGCTCCGGCGGCGACAACTACTACGCGGCGGTCACGAACTACTGCGCGTACCTGCGGTCGCACGATTCCGTCCCGTCGAAGGTGGACATCAACATCGGGCACGTCGGCGGCGTGATCGTCGCGCTGATAATCGCGGTATGCGTGGCGAATTCCCAGGCGGCAAAGTACAAAAAGCGCGCCCCGGTGTCCGCGCGAAGATACATGGACGGCAGCCTGACGCGGTTCACACAGCGCGGCGACGTATTCGTGCGCGAATACACGACGTCCCACCGGATAAGCAGCAGCTCCTCCGGCGGAAGCCGCCACAGCGGAGGCGGAGGTCACCGCAGCGGCGGAGGCGGCGGAAGGCGCAGATAAAACAAAGCACCCCTGCATGCCCGTGAGCCGCAGGGGTACTGTTATGGTCACCTCTAAAAACCTCATGTGAGCGAAAATGTGCAGTGCGCGCCATCTTCGTCGTCAAACCTCCTCGTAAGGCATACAGCCTTACTTCGTCGGCTTTCCTAGAATCTGGCACACTCTGCCCATTTTTGCTTTTCACACCGGTTTTTAGAGGTTCCCTTATTTCATTTTTTTGGCGCAGTCAAGAAGGATCAGTATCGGCATGAAAAGTATATACAGCAGCCTCATGATTTCATCGCCCCTTTCTGACCTTATTATAGCACGTTCGTTCAGAAAAGCTGCGCCGTTTTTGACATAGTTTCCGTAAATTATCGACACAGTTTCCGTAAATTATCCAGGAGGTCAAAATGCCTGCAAATAAACCTAAGTTCAAGATATCCTACAACTGCCCCGTGGTGCTGACCTACGCGGCGGTATGCCTCGTGCTGGTGGCGGTGAACGCGCTCACCGGAGGCTGGCTCAACAAGTACGTCATGGTGTGCTACGGGCACCCTTCCCTGCTCGACCCCATGACCTACGTGCGCTGCATTACATACTTCTTCGGGCACTCCGGCTGGGAGCACTACGCGAGCAACATGCTGCTCATGCTCCTGGTAGGCCCCGTGGTCGAGGAAAAGTACGGCAGCGGGAACCTCGCGTTCATGATACTCGTGACCGGTATCGCCAGCGGTATCATCAACTGCATATTCTTCGACACCGGCGTAATCGGCGCAAGCGGCATCGTATTCATGATGATAATTCTCAGCGCCTTCACCAACGTAAAGAAGGGCGAGATACCGCTCTCGCTGCTGCTTGTCGCCGCTATCTACCTCGGCCGCGAGATAGTCAGCGCCTTCACACCGGACTCCGTTTCACAGTTCGGTCATATCATGGGCGGTCTGTTCGGGCTGTTCTGGGGGATATATTACTACAAGACAAAATTCAGCCGGCAATACTGAGTTTAATTCGGAATTCGGAATTCGGAATTCGGAATTTTGGTGTCCGCTTCGCGGACTTATTTCAAATGCTGGCTTGTTAAGTGTTTCCGGGGAAGCATATTGCCACAGGAACGGATTCAGCCCGCGATACTGAATTTAATTCGGAATTCGGAATTTTGGCGTCCGGTTCGCGGACTTATTTCAAAAAGTGCGGCGGATTATTCAGATATTTGTCGAAATGCACAAACTAAATCGTGATAATGCACAAATCCCCTCACTTAACATAATTAACCCTTGCAAAACACACCTTAAACATGGTATAATGATATCGTATAGACGGACATGCCCACTTCCGGGCGCAGCCGCCAAATTATTCAGGAGGACACAGGAGAATGTACAAGATTCTTACCAAGAAAATCCTCAACCCCACAGTTACTCTTATGGAAGTTGACGCTCCGATGATCGCCAAGAAGGCTGAACCGGGACAGTTCATAATCCTCAGAGTTGACGCAGAGGGAGAGAGAATCCCGCTGACTATCGCGGACTTTGACAGAGAAAAGGGCACTATCACGATCATCTTCCAGATCGTGGGCGCTACGACTGAAAAGCTGAACCACCTCGAAGAGGGCGAGTTCATTCACGACTTCGTAGGACCCCTCGGCGTTCCGAGCCACACTGAAGGTCTGAAGAAAGTCGCTGTAGTAGGCGGCGGCGTAGGCTGCGCTATCGCATACCCCATCGCAAAGAAGCTCCACCACCTGGGCGCTGAGGTCCACAGCATCGTAGGCTTCAGAAACAAGGATCTCGTTATCCTCGAGGACGAATTCAAGGCGGCTTCCGACGTAATGAAGCTGATGACCGACGACGGCAGCCACGGCGAGAAGGGTCTCGTTACCAACGCGCTTGAGGAGCTCATCAAGGCAGGAAACCAGTACGACGAAGTAATCGCTATCGGCCCGCTGGTAATGATGAAGTTCGTATGTAAGCTCACCAAGGAGTACGGCATAAAGACCGTAGTTTCCATGAACCCCATAATGATCGATGGCACCGGCATGTGCGGCGGATGTCGTCTGACCGTAGGCGGCGAGACTAAGTTCGCCTGTGTTGACGGCCCCGACTTCGACGGCCACCTTGTTGACTTCGACGAGGCTATGGAGCGCGGTACGATGTACAAGGAATTCGAGACCAGAAAGCGCGAAGAGGTCTGCAACCTCTACAAAAAGGAGGTAAAGTAAGATGCCTAACATGAGCCTTAAGAAGAACGAAATGCCCGTTCAGGACCCGAACGTCCGCAACAAGAACTTCAAGGAAGTAGCTCTTGGCTACACCGAGGAGCAGGCTGTCGACGAGGCAAACCGCTGCCTGCACTGCCCCAAGAAGCCCTGCCAGAGCGGCTGCCCGGTTTCCATCAACATTCCGGAATTCATCGCAAAGATTAAGGAGCGCGATTTTGAGGGCGCTTATCAGGTTATCCACCAGTCCAGCTCCCTGCCGGCTGTCTGCGGACGCGTATGTCCCCAGGAGACCCAGTGCGAGAGCAAGTGCGTACGCGGCATCAAGGGCGAGCCGGTAGCTATCGGCCGTCTTGAGAGATTCGTTGCCGACTGGCACAATGCGCACGCAACAGAGGCTCCCGCTGTTCCCGCTCCGAATGGTCACAAGGTAGCCATCATCGGCGCAGGTCCTTCCGGTCTGACATGCGCGGGCGACCTCGCTAAGCTCGGCTATGACGTTACTGTTTTCGAAGCGCTCCACCTCGCAGGCGGCGTTCTCGTTTACGGTATCCCCGAGTTCAGACTGCCGAAGTCCATCGTTCAGCACGAGGTAGACAACCTCATCGCTATGGGCGTTAAGGTAAACACCAACGTCGTTGTAGGACGCACCATCGAAGTCGACGAGCTGTTCGAGCAGGGCTTCGAGGCTATATTCATCGGTTCCGGCGCAGGTCTGCCGAGATTCATGAATATCCCCGGCGAGAACTTCAAGGGCGTTTACTCCGCTAACGAGTTCCTCACCAGAGTTAACCTCATGAAGGCATACAAGCCTGAGAGCGACACTCCTATCAAGAAGAACACAAGCGTTGCGGTTGTCGGCGGCGGCAACGTTGCAATGGACGCGGCGCGCTGCGCTAAGCGTCTTGGCGCCGAGAACGTATACATAGTATACCGCCGCGGTCTGGAAGAAATGCCCGCACGTAAGGAAGAAGTAGAGCACGCAATGGAGGAGGGCATCATCTTCAAGACCCTCAACAACCCCGTTGAGATACTGGGCAACGAGCACAAGTTCGTAACCGGCATGAAGTGCGTTGAGATGGAGCTTGGCGAGCCTGACGCTTCCGGCCGCCGCAGACCTGTCGAGAAGCCGAACAGCGAGTTCGTACTCGATGTTGACTGCGTTGTAATGTCCATCGGTACTTCCCCGAACCCGCTCATCAGAAACACCACAAAGGGACTGGACACCAACAAGCACGGCTGCTTCATCGCAGACGAGAACGGTCAGACCTCCCGCGAGGGCGTATTCGCAGGCGGCGACGCTGTAACAGGCGCTGCTACCGTAATCCTGGCAATGGGCGCAGGCAAGACTGCGGCTAAGGCTATGGACGAGTACATCAAGAGCAAGAATTGATTTTAAATATCAGGCGCTCCCCAGGGGCGCCTGATATTTTTAATTCGGAATTATGAATTCGGAATTCGGAATTAATGAGCGCGCTTCGCGCGGTGATTTCAAATGAACGAAAAAGGCAAAGCAGTTTTAAGTCTGCTTTGCCTTTTGTTTTGAATCTGCTATTTTAATCTCGTCCCGCGCGGCGGGACATCATAATTCCTAATTCCTAATTTACATCAGCGACTTGATGTATTCGGTCAGTTCAGCCGCTGCGATGTCGTGGGTCTTTGCGGTGGGGTGCCAGTCTGCGGCGTAGCCGTTGGCGTTGCCGTCCTGGGTCTTGAACTGGAAGGTGGAGATGTTGGCGTCGCCGGTCTCCTCGATGTACTTCTCAGCCGCCTTCTTCACGCCTACCATCAGGTCAGCGCCCATCACGCCGAGGGAACAGATGATGTGCGCGTTCGGGTTCTTCTCGCGTACAACCTTGAGGAACTCCGCGTATGCGTCGGCGTACTCGAGCACCTTCTCCTTGTCGCCCTTGGTGTAGCTTGCGTCGTTGGTTCCGAGGTTTATAACCACGAAATCCGGCTGGAACTTGCTGAAATCCCAGTCGAGGTCTGAAACGTTGAATATGCCGTTGTAGTTGCCCCAGCTCTTCGCGAACTTGGTGTAGACCGGCGGAACCTGCTGGCTCTCTACCTTCTTGCCGTCGTTAGTGTAGCCGGAAATTATTCCGTTGCCGCTGTAGGATACCAGGCTGTAGTCAGCGTCCAGCGCCTGGGCGGTCTTGAACGCGTACGCCTTCGTAGCGTCCTCGGTGGAACACTTGAAGTGATGGTCGCGGTCCTCGTCGTCAACGCCGTAGCCGCAGGTGATGGAGTCGCCAATGAACTCGATCTTGAGTTCCTTCTCGGCGGTGGGCTTAGCTTCGCCGACGGAGGTAATGCTGATATCCTTGATACCCATGGTGGATTCCTGAGCCTCGGAGAGCTTCAGCAGCTTTACGGTGGTCTCCTGCGCCTCGTCGGCGGTGAAAACCGTGACCGTAGCCTCTGCGGAATCTACGAGGTTATCCATGGTCTGTTCGCCGTTGATGTAAACCGCGTATCTCGGCTGCTTCTCGGCGTTAGTTATCATGTTGTCGCCGACTATCGTGAACGACGCGCTGGTCCCGGTGAACGTGAACTCAACTCCGCTCGCGGAAAGCGCCAGCCAGCGGATACCCTCCGCCTCGCCTGTTCTTCCGATGAGCTTTACATGCTGCTCGTCCGCTGCGAAAGTTTTCTGTGTAAGTTCCATGGTGGTTTCCTCCGTGATGTTGGTGTCGCCGCCCTCTGCGGGTGAGCCGGACTGTTCCGGCTTAGTAGCGCAGCCGGTCAGCAGCATAATAATGGCAGTCGCAGCACTGATCAGCGATTTTGTTATCTCCATATGATCCTCCGATGTAATTAAAAAGTAATATTAGGTATTTAAGTAAAACGAAAACCGCCCTCCGGCGACCCGTCAGGAAATCCTGACCTGTCAACCGGACGGACGGTCTAGATCATTTCTTCAAACCCAGCAATTAAACACCGAACTTGATGGTGTTGACCTTAACGCCAGGACCCATTGTGGAAGAAACTGTGCAGCTCTTGATATACTGACCCTTTGCTGCGGCAGGCTTAGCCTTAGCAACAGCCTCCATCAGTGCGTTGAAGTTCTGCTCGAGCTTCTCTGCGCCGAAAGACGCCTTGCCGATGGGGCAGTGAATGATGTTAGCCTTGTCAAGACGATACTCGATCTTACCAGCCTTAGCTTCCTGAACAGCCTTAGCTACGTCAGGGGTAACAGTACCAGCCTTGGGGTTAGGCATGAGGCCTCTCGGACCGAGGACCTTACCGAGTCTACCAACAACGCCCATCATATCGGGAGTTGCGATAACAACTTCGAAGTCCATCCAGCCGCCGTTGATCTTAGCAACGGTGTCGTTGTCAGCGATGTAATCTGCGCCAGCGTCCTTGGCAGCCTGCTCCTTGTCAGCCTTGCAGAATACCAGGGTGCGTACCTTCTTACCGGTACCGTTGGGCAGTACAACTGCGCCTCTGACCTGCTGGTCAGCGTGGCGGGAGTCAACGCCCAGACGAACGTGCAGCTCAACAGTCTCGTCGAACTTAGCCTTAGCGGTCTTGCATACTAAATCGAAAGCTTCAGCGGACTCGTAAACCTTAGCGGACTCAACGAGCTTGGTGCTTTCTACATACTTCTTTCCGTGTTTCATTAAAAAATCCTCCTTGTGGTCAAGCGGAATAGATCCTCCCACTGAATTTAGTGTTTTAGTAGTACGGGGGTGTTATCAGTCAACGACCTCTACGCCCATGGAACGTGCAGTACCAGCGATCATAGACATAGCTGTGTCGATGTTAGCTGCGTTCAGGTCGGGCATCTTGGTCTCAGCGATCTCCTGGAGCTGAGCCTTAGTGATCTTTGCGACCTTGGTCTTGTTGGGAACGCCGGAACCGCTCTCGATCTTGCAAGCCTTCTTGATGAGTACGCTTGCGGGAGGGGTCTTTGTAATGAAAGAGAAGCTCTTGTCAGCGTAAACGGTGATAACAACAGGGATTATGAGACCTGCCTTATCCTTTGTGCGCTCGTTGAACTCCTTGGTGAATGCCATGATATTAACGCCGTGCTGACCCAGTGCAGGACCAACAGGGGGCGCAGGTGTTGCTTTACCGGCAGGGATCTGTAACTTTATAAATCCTGTAACCTTCTGTGCCATGATTTTTTATCCTCCATAAAAAACTTGAAGTTTGTCTGCGCGTAAGCGTCAGATCTTGGCGATAGCTGAAAGCTCAAGTGTAGCCGGGGTGGATCTTCCGAACATGGATACATCGACGTCAGCGGTGCTGTGCTCGAGATCAATGCTCTTAACGACGCCCTCGAAGCCCTCAAGCGGGCCGGACTTGATGCTGACTCTGTCGCCAGCGTCGAAGGAAATCGAGGTTTCCTTCTCAATAATACCGAGGTTCTTGACCTCTTCTTCGCTCAGAGGAGTAGGCTGCGACCCTGGACCTACGAAACCGGTAACGCCTCTTGTGTTGCGGCAGATGTACCATGAATCGTTAGTAATGATCATCTTGACGAACACATAGCTCGGGAACAGCTTTTCCTCGACCTCGACCTCTTTGCCGTTTTCCTTGGTCTGCTTGGTCATTTCAACGGGGAGGTAGACCTCCTCGATGACGTTCTGAAGATTTCTGTTCTCAACGACCTTCATGATGTCGTTAGCGACCTTGTTTTCGTAGCCGGAATATGTGTGAAGTATATACCATTTTGCCTCTGTGTCAGCCATGTTTACCCCCTTGAACCTGTCAGCCCAGTATCACTTTGTTGAGGAATGCGAAAAGCGAGTCGATACCGAAGATGAACAGTCCAGCCACCAGACATACGACGATAACAACGATAGTGTTGTTCGTTGTGCTCTTCGGTGTGGGCCATACGACCTTCTTGAACTCAGCCTTGCAATCCTTGAAGTACTTCACGATACCCTTCTTGGGCTTCTTTGCGGACGCAGCCTTTTTGGACTTGTCCTTATCCTTTGACTTCTTGGAGTCTGCGCTATCCTTCACATCGGAAGCATCGGGAGTGTCTTTGCCAACGTTCTTAATCTCGTCGATCTCGTTTGCCATTCTGACTCCTCCTGATTACTTGGTTTCCTTGTGAAGAGTATGCTTTTTGCAGAAGCGGCAGTACTTGTTCATCTCAAGTCTGTCAGGATCGTTCTTCTTGTTCTTCATGGTGTTGTAGTTGCGCTGTTTGCATTCTGTACACGCCAGTGTAATTTTAACTCTCACTTTCGGCACCTCCTATTTTCTTGCCCGTTGCGGGCATTATTGCCTCCCTCGGCCGCGGGATTGCGGGTTTAAACGGCGGCTCAACTGCATCTATAAAAAGACACAAAAAAATAAGCCCCATTCGAGGTATCACCATTATACCACATATATCCCGGCTTGTCAAGTGCTTTTTTCACTTTTTTGATCCACATTGTTGACAAAAGCGCGCCTGTGCGTTATCATTAATATAAAGGAGTGATTTCACATGGTAAGAATTGGCACAGGCTACGACGTACACCGCCTGGTTCCGGAGCGGAAGCTCATTTTGTGCGGTGTGGAGGTACCCTGCGAACTTGGACTTCTCGGTCACTCGGACGCGGATGTCGCGGTGCACGCCCTGATGGACGCGATACTCGGCGCACTCGCGATGGGCGACATCGGGAAGCTTTTCCCGGACAGCGACCCGCAGTACAAGGGCGCGGACAGCATGAAGCTGCTTGCGGAGGTCATTCGCCGCATGGAGGGCGCGGGGTTCCGGCTCGGCAACCTCGACCTGACGATAATCGCGGAGCGCCCGAAGCTCGCAAAGCATATCCCCGCAATGCGGGAGAACCTCGCGGCGGCGTTCGGCTGCGACATCACGCAGGTCAGCGTGAAGGCGACCACCGAAGAGGGGCTGGGGCTTGCGGGAGCGGGTATCGGTGCGCAGGCGGCAGTACTCCTCGAAAATTAAATCAGGGCGCAGTCAGATACGGCTGCGCCCGATTTTTAGTTGATGAATATATCCTGCTGAAGAAGCTCCGAAGCCGTATCTATCCCCGCGAACAGCGTAAATCTGCCCGGAAGCACCTCGCGCGACCCGTCGGAAAGAACGGTCTGAAAAGCCGCCGAGGGCACCGGGATATGCACCGCCTTAGTTTCGTGCGGCTCCAGTCTCACACGCTGGAAACCGCACAGCGAGCGGTTCGGCACGGAATCCTCATTACAGCCCTTGACGTAGACCTGCACGACCTCCTCCGCCGGGATATCGCTGCGGTTCTCCACCGTGACTTTAACGTCCGTGCCGCTGACTATTTCCATATTCACGCAGCGGACGTCCGCGTAGCTCAGACCATGCCCGAACGGGTAGAGTACATTCTCATCTGTGCAGTAGCGGTAAGTCCTGCCCTTCATGCTGTAGTCATGGATATCCGGCAGGAGGTCAGCCGTTCTGTAGAACGTCACCGGGAGCTTTCCGCTCGGGGAGACGTCGCCGAAAAGCAGATTCGCGAGCGCACGTCCGCCCAGCTGACCCGGGTACCACATATCCAGCAGCGCGTCGCACTTCACCTCAACGTTGACCGAGCTTCCCGCCGCAAGCACGATAACAAGCGGCTTGCCGAGCTCCTCCAGCTTCCGGAGGAGAATACGCTGGCTCTCCGGCAGGCGCAGGTCGGGCTTGTCGCCGGAGCTGAACTCGTTGCCGGTGTCGCCCTCCTCGCCCTCGAGGTTAGCGTCAAGACCTACGCAGGCTACGACCACGTCGGCGCACTCCGCCATGGCAAGCGCCTCGGAATACAGGTCGCCGGGCTGCGCGAGACCCTGGGTGCGGTCCTTGTAGAGGTGGCAGCCCTGGGAGTACAGAATACGGCCGGAAAACCGCTCCCTTATGCCGTCCAGGAACGTCACGTACTCGTCGGCGGTGCCGTTGTAGTTCCCGGTGAGCGCCTCGCGGCTGTCGGCGTTCGGACCTATCACCGCGATGGTTCCGAGCTTGTCCGAAAGCGGGAGTATACCGTTATTTTCCAGCAGAACTGCGGAGCGCAGCGCGCACTCCAGGGAATGCTGCTTGCTTTCCTCCGTAGAAACGGCGGTCAGCGGAATGTCGTCATATTCGGTTTTGTCAAGCTGACCAAGACGTATTCTGGTGCGCATTACGTGCACGCAGGCGCGGCGGATATCCTCCTCGGAAACCAGCCCCTTTTCGAGCGCCGCAAGCACGTGGAGGTATGTATTGCCGCAGTTCATGTCGCAGCCTGCCTTCAGCGCGAGGGCGGCGGACTCCGGCGCGGTGGCGGTTATGCAGTGGGTGGTGTGGAAGTCCCGGATAGCCCAGCAGTCGGAGGTGAAATAGCCGTCGAAGCCCCATTCCTTCAGCTTCCCCATGAGGAACGGGCTTGCGCAGGCAGGCTCGCCGTTCACGAGATTATACGCGCCCATCACGCTTTCAACGTGCGCGTCCTTTACCAGGGCGCGGAACGCCGGGAGGTAGGTCTCCTCGATGTCCTTCGGGGATACCTGCGCGTCGAAGGTGTGGCGCTCCGCCTCGGGGCCGCTGTGCACCGCGAAATGCTTCGCGCAGGCGGCGGTTTTCAGGTACTTCCCGTCGCCCTGGAGCCCCCGGACATACTCCTTGCCAAGCTCAGAGGTGAGGTACGGGTCCTCGCCGTAGGTTTCGTGACCCCTGCCCCAGCGCGGGTCGCGGAAAATATTCACGTTGGGCGCCCAGAGGGTCAGACCCTTGTAGATGTCGCGGTCGCCGCGGCGGCTCGCCGCATTGTACTTCGCGCGCGCCTCCGTGGAGGTTATATCCGCGCACTTCCGGAGCATTTCCCGGTCGAACATCGCCGCAAGCCCTATCGCCTGCGGGAACATCGTCGCCGTACCCGCCCGGGCAACTCCGTGAAGTCCCTCGTTCCACCAGTTGTAGGCGGGAAGTCCAGCGGAAGGGACCGCCGGTGCGTCGTATTTGAGCTGCTCCGCCTGCTGCTGGACTGTCAGCGTGTCGGTCAGGGCTTCCGCGCGCTCCTGCGCGGTGAGGTTCGGGTCGTGGTAGTCTGGCATGATATACCTCCTGTTATTTTTTATAGCCATATTTCTTAGGGTTGTAGATTTGTTTCACACTCGTGCGTTTATCGTGTAACATTTGCGTTATTCCGGGAGTATTCCCTTCCCGACGGCGCGTCTGGAATCCGCATTACTACCCGTATATTGCCGCACGATTATCCGTTCTGTAATTGCTGTATCCTGCGGAAAAGGAGCCGCGTTCCCTCGTAAACCGGCTCGATACGTCCGGTTTTAAGCAGCCAGGTGACGTAGCTGCGGACAGTCTGCCCCACAAGAAGATACTGCATGAGGTACAGCCGGATATGGTACTTTTCGAGGCACTTTGCGATGAGGTCGTCGATGGTCTGCGGAGTTCCGCACATCTCCTCGATGTCGGCGGCGACCTCGTTCATAGCGGCGAGGTTCTCCTGAACCAGCGGCGCGATATCCTCGCATGGAACGTCGTGGGCGGGAATGAACAGTTTCCCGCTGAACCCGCTGAGCCGCGCGAGGGACTCACGGTGCTGCTCCTGCGAATACACGAACGAGATACGGTGCTTCTGCAGGTCCCCGGCGCTGACTACGGCGTCCGCCGTGAACCACACGCCGTCCCGGGTGCGGAACGCCGCCTGCGCCATGTCGTGACCGTCCAGGCGCTCAAAATCAAGCCCCGGCGGGAGCGCGTCCCCGTAAAGCTCCGAGCAGGCGCAGGGGGGCGGGGTCAGCAGCCTGGAGCACATCTCCGGGGTGGTGCTTCCTCCGTAGAGGGTCACTGGGATAAGGAAGCTGTGCTCCACCGCCGCCGCGGAAATCCCCGGCGCGCAGACCTCGCAGCCGGTCTGCTCCCGCAGGAACGCTGCTCCGGCTACGTGGTCGGCGTGGGAGTGCGTCAGGAACAGCTTTTTCAGCTCCCAGCCATGGGATCTTACCTGCTCCAGAACTCCCGCGGCTATGTCCCGGGAGCCTGCGTCTATCATGCAGACCTCCCGCCCGGAATAACGGAAAATTCCTATATTTGTAGGGGTCGGGGCGTACCAAGTGTCCTCGCCGACCCTGATAAGACTATACAATTTACGACCTCCAGCCATAACTATTTGTATTTTAGAGGCGTTATAATACGCGCAGTGCTGTAAAAACAGCTTCTGGACTTATTATACCCCATATATTTATAATAGTCAAGCAGTAAGCTGAAAAAAAATCGCCCCGGAACGAATACTCTCCGGGGCGGTATATATTGAGGAAGAAACCTGTGAAAACAGCTTATTCAGCGAACATAGCGGTGGAGAGGTATCTCTCGCCGGTATCGGGGAGGAGGACAACTATGTTCTTGCCCTTGTTCTCAGGGCGCTTTGCAAGCTGGATAGCAGCCCACATAGCCGCGCCGGAGGAAATGCCTACCAGAACGCCCTGGGTGCGTGCGATACGTCTGCCCGCAGCGAAAGCGTCCTCGTTCTCAACGGGAATGATCTCGTCGTAGATCTTGGTGTCGAGGGTCTCCGGAACGAAGCCTGCGCCGATACCCTGGATCTTGTGCGGACCGGACTTGCCCTCGGAAAGAACCGGGGAGCTCTTCGGCTCAACGGCAACGACCTTAACGCCGGGGTTCTTGGACTTGAGGTATCTGCCCACGCCGCTGACGGTTCCGCCGGTGCCTACGCCTGCAACGAAGATGTCTACCTTACCGTCGGTGTCCTCCCAGATCTCGGGGCCTGTGGAAGCCTCGTGCGCGGAGGGGTTAGCCGGGTTGGTGAACTGTGACGGAATGAAGCCGCCGGGGATCTCCTTTGCAAGCTCGTTCGCCTTCTCGATGGCGCCCTTCATGCCCTTTGCGCCGTCGGTAAGCACCAGCTCCGCGCCGTACGCCTTCATCAGGTTGCGGCGCTCGATGCTCATGGTCTCGGGCATTACGATGATTATGCGGTAGTTCCTTGCTGCGGCTACTGCTGCAAGGCCGATACCGGTGTTTCCGCTGGTCGGCTCGATGATCACGCTGTCGGGCTTGAGCACGCCGCGCTTCTCAGCATCGTTGATCATTGCGACCGCTACTCTGTCCTTTACGCTGCCTGCCGGATTGAAAAGCTCCAGCTTTGCGAAGATCTTTGCTCCGGTCTGCTCCTCAGCCTCGATCTTTGTTACTTCGAGAAGGGGGGTGCGTCCTACGAGGTCGGTTATTGTCTGATAAACTTTCATGGTTGTTCTCCTTTACTGTTACAAGGTAACCTTTAAAAACCTCCTTCACGGCAGATTTCTATGACTTATATCATCTGCTTCGTTGTCAAACCTTGAAATACATACAGTATTACTGCGGTTTGACGCCTAGCATCTGATATAAGTCATGTACGAAATCTACTCGTGTCCCGGTTTTTAGAGGTTACCACAATATATTTCCGACAGGCATCTTTCCTAATCACTAGATTACCTATCAACTTGATAGGATTATAGCATATTTTTTAGGATATGTCAAGGGGTTTGAGAAATTTTTTGAAAATTTTTTTCTCCCCTCTCTCTTTAATGGAATAAATACCCGTTTATAAAGATGACAAGTCTGCAAATAATAACTCTGTGCAGTCAGAAGCTGAGGAAACGCTCTCGATCACCTCGCGCTTCATCAGCTTCCGGTCTGCATACCTGAAGATATACGATAAAGAAAGGGATACTGATATGAGAAAGCTATTAAGTCTTGCAGCAGCCCTCGCGGCGGCGGGAGCGCTCAGCGTCGGCGCTTCGGCTAACGGCGGAGTAGTCGGCGGCGTGGTACGCGCGGGCGAGGACGTCGTAAACGGCGTAGTGAACGCAGGCGAGGATATCGTAAACGGCGTGACCGGAACAACAAACGGCGCGACCAGCGCAAATGGTGCGGCGGGTACAACAGGTGAAGCAGGAACAAACGGAGCCGCAGGCACCACGAGCGGCACCACCGGCGCAGGAACAACCAACGGCACGAACGGCACTAATGGTACAACAGGCACAGCGGGCGCGACCGGAACCAACGGCACCAACGCGGCAAACGGTGCGAACGGTGCGAACGGAACCACCACAGCCCCCGGAAACCCGAACACAGGCGTTCCGTTCAGCATGGCGGCGGTAGGCGCAGCTGCGCTGGGTCTTGCCGGAGTGGCTCTTTCCTGCCGGAAAGACGGCTGATTTTAAGTCAATTAAGTAATTCTAAATGCACTTTCGTGAATGCGAAGGTGCATTTTATTATTAAGGTAAAAATATTATTGCTTTTCACTAAATTTTTCTGTAATTTGTGTTTAAAATGACAGTTGCTTTTTTTTGAAGTTTATTGTAAAATATAAAGGAGGATTTAGTGTTTGCTATCCGCTCAAAAATATCTAGGAGGATTTTTCTTATGAAGTTAAGAAATGTTATCGCTGCTGCTTCTGCTGTCGTAGTTGCTGCAGCAAGCACAATCACATCATTCGCAGCATCTCCATTCAAGGGCAGCATCAACAGCGCAGGTATGTTCGCATGCCTTCTGTCTGATGATGTTAATGTTCCTATGTTCACATCCTATGATCAGATTTCCGACCTTTGCGGTTTCACTCTGAACATCAAGGCTGTTGATAAGAGAGCTATCGAGTCCGCAGTTGCTGAGGGCGCATGGATCTCCGGTGATATGGGCTTCAACTCCCAGTCCACTGGCTGGAAGCAGTACGGTTGGGGCATCGAAGGCTCTTCCGCAAACGACAAGCCCTATCAGTTCAAGGCTGGTGCTAAGAGAGGCGAGTACTCTGTAACTTACATGCAGGATACACCTATCTTCGCTTCCACTGATACATATGCTCAGATCTGGCTCCAGAACTATTCTGATGCTTATGAGTTCGAGATCGTTGACTTCACTCTTCTGAACTCCAAGGGCGAGGACATCACAAAGGCTGTTGCTGAGACTACAGCTCCCGCTGAGACCACTGCTGCTCCCGAGGAGACCAAGGCTCCCGAGGAGACAACCGCTCCTGCTGAGGAGACCGTTGAGGTTTCCATCGACACAGCTGAGGTTGAGACCTTCGAGGTAGAGACCGCTGAGGTTGAGACTGCTGAAGTTGATACCGCTGAGGTAGCTATCACTGAGGCTGCTACCGCTGAGGCTGCTACCGCTGAGGCTCCTGCTGACAACGCTGCTGACGCTAACAAGGGCAACCCTGAGACCGGCGTTGCTGGCGTAGCTGTTGCTGCTGGCGTAGTTGCTCTGGCTGGCGCTGCTGTTGTAGCTTCCCGCAAGAGAAAGTAATCAACAATAAGTGACAGATAGTACAAACACTAACCGCACCCCCGGACGTAAGTCCGGGGGTGTTTTTATTGTGTTTCGGAATTTATCCAGGTTTATTCCGAGATAGTTACACTGTCCGGAGATTCAGCGCGGCAGAGGCTGTGCGGTTCGGAGCAGGCGGGACTGTACGAGCCGAAGATGTCAGCAGTACTCCGCGGGAGCTTACTGCATAAAAAACAGCCCCTCGGAGAGGAGCTGTTCAGTACGCCGCACTGGTTCGGGATAATCCCAGCCGCAGCGGAACGATTCACTTAACGAGGAGCTTCTCGAGCGGCTTCCGCACGAGCTTGTTCCAGAACTTGACGACGAATCCGGTGAGCACCGCCGCAATTATCGTACTGATGGCAACTCCCAGCGCCGAAATAAACAGGCTGATTATGAACAGCGCGTACCGTTTCGCAAGCTCTTTTACCGGGATAAGAGGTTTTCTCTCTTCCATTTGTTTTCCTTTTTCAACTTTTCCACAAAAAAACCTGCGTTTCCGCAGGCGCATTATTTATTTTAGCTGTGGAAATCCAATTACTATTTAACATATCTATTATACCACTTCTGATATAAGCAATCAAGCCCCCGATTTACTGAATCAGGGGCCGTTGCTATGCGTTTTTTTGTAATTTCCGATTCCTGAAGATTACAGAACTCTCGCGAGGAAGTCGCGCAGGCGCGGGTTCTTCGGGTCTGTGAAGATCTCCTGGGGAGTTCCCTGCTCCTGAATTTTGCCGTCTGCCATGAACAGCACGCGGCTCGCTACTTCCCTTGCGAATCCCATCTCGTGGGTGACTACTATCATAGTCATGCCGCCCTCTGCGAGCTTCTTCATCAGCTCCAGCACCTCGCCGACCATCTCCGGGTCAAGCGCGGATGTAGGCTCGTCGAACAGGATAACGTCAGGGTTCATCGCCAGCGTGCGCGCTATCGCGATACGCTGCTTCTGACCGCCGGAGAGCTGCGCGGGGTACGCGTCAGCCTTGTCGGAAAGCCCTACCATCGCGAGCAGTTCGTCTGCGCGCTTGTCCGCCTGAGCCTGGGTCATTATCTTGTTCTTCACCGGAGCTATCGTGATGTTCCGGCGGATAGTCAGGTGCGGGAACAGGTTGAAATGCTGGAACACCATGCCCATCTTCATGCGGACGGAGTTCAGCTCCCTGCCCTTTGCGTGGGTAATGTCCCTGCCCTCGAACTCGATAACGCCGCTTGTGGGCTGCTCGAGGAGGTTAAGGCAGCGCAGGAACGTACTCTTACCGGAGCCTGACGGCCCGATAACAACTACCTTCTCGCCCTTTTCGATGGTCTCGGTGATGCCGTCAAGGACGACCAGGTCGCCGAAGCTCTTTTTAAGATTACTTACGCTTATCATTCGACAGTCTCCTTTCCAGACGGTTAACAAGTGCGGACAGTCCCACTACCATCAGCAGGTAGATGAGGGCCACAGCGATCAGCGGCAGGAATGCCTCGTAGGTCTGCGAACGGATAGTATCGCCGCCCTTTGTGAGGTCGTTCAGCGCTATGTAGCCGGAAACGGAGGTCTCCTTCAGAAGCACTATGGCCTCGTTGCCGAGCGCGGGGAGGATATTCCTGATCGCCTGCGGGAGGATAATGGAGATCATCGTCCTCGTGTAGCCGAAGCCCAGCGAAGATCCCGCCTCGAACTGACCGCGGTCAACGGACATGATACCGGAGCGGACGATCTCAGCAACGTAAGCCGCGGAGTTCAGACCGAACGCGATAACCGCAACCAGTATCTTGCTGATGTTCACGGAGCTGAACACAACAAAGTAGATGATAAGAAGCTGTACGACCATAGGCGTACCGCGGACTACCGTCAGGTAAATGCGGCAGATGAAATTCGGTATCCTGAGCCTGCCGGTGAGCTGGTTAGTGGAGCGGATTATCGCAATGACGAATCCGAGCACGATACCTATAACAACCGCCAGAACGGTGATGAGCAGAGTGTTTCCGAGACCCTGCACCAGGTATACCCAGCGATCCTTGTCAAGGAAGGTGCTCTTGAGCTTTTCAACAAAATTCTGGGAGGAAGCGTTTCCGCTCTTGTAAATGATGACCTGGCTCGCCTCGGTGTAGCTGTCGGAGAAGTTGACGTTCTTCAGGCGGTCTTCGGTAACGGTCATGCCGGCTACGCCTACGTCAGCCTTGCCGGAATCAACCGCCGCAATAACGGAATCGAACGCCATATCGTCAATGACAAGCTCCTTGCCGAGGATATCGCATACGGCTCTCATCATGTCAACGTCGAAGCCGACTATCTCGCCCTCTTCCTTCAGCTCGTAGGGCGGGAACTCAGCGTTGGTAGCCATTACCAGCTTGCCGCTGTAAGTGATGCCCTCCGGGCTTTCGTAGGGGTGCTTGCCGTACTCGGCGTCAACCAGCCAGTTCTGCTCGATGAGGTTGAGCGTGCCGTTCTCGCGGAGCTGTGAGAGCGCGTCGTTTATCTGCTGGGTCAGCTCGTCGTTGCCCTTCTTTATCGCGCAGGCGTACTTCTCGACTGCAAACGGCTTCGGAGCGATGGAAAGCTCCGGGTTCTTGCTTACAAAGTACTTCGCCGGGGAGGAGTCGATGAGCACTACGTCGACCTTTCCCTGCTTGAGCGCTTCGATGGCGTCGGCGCCCTTGTTGTACTTCTCGACTGTCGCGCCCTCTACGCCCTCGGCGTAGGTCATGCCGGTGGTACCCATCTGAACGCCGATGGTCTTGCCGGTGAGGTCGGTGGACATGCCCTTTACAATGATGACCTGGCTCGCCTCGGTGTAGCTGTCGGTGAAGTTGACGTTCTTCAGACGGTCCTCAGTGACGGTCATACCGGCTACGCCTACGTCAGCCTTGCCGGAATCCACTGCGGCGATGATTGAATCGAACGCCATATCGTCGATGACAAGCTCCTTGCCGAGAATGTCGCACACGGCGGTCATCATGTCGACGTCGAAACCGACGAACTTGCCCTCTTCCTTGAACTCATACGGAGCAAACTCGGCGTTAGTAGCCATGACAAGCTTGCCGTCGTATGTGACGCCCTCGGGGCTTTCGTAGGGGTGCTTGCCGTACTCGGCGTCAACGAGCCAGTTCTGCTCGATGAGGGTCAGCGTGCCGTTTTCGCGGAGCTGTGAGAGCGCGTCGTTGATCTGCTGGGTCAGCTCGTCGTTGCCCTTCTTCACCGCGCAGGCGTATTCCTCGACTGCGAATGGATCGTCAAGCGCAACTATGTCGGAGTTTTTGCTTACAAAGTACTTCGCGGGGGAAGCGTCGATAAGTACCGCGTCGATCTTTCCCTGCTTGAGCGCTTCGATGGCGTCGGCGCCCTTGTTGTACTTTTCAACGGTCGCGCCCTCCACGCCCTCGGCGTAGGTCATGCCGGTGGTTCCGATCTGGACGCCTATTTTCTTGCCGACAAGGTCGTCCGCGCATGTGACGGAGCTCTGCTGCGAGGACTGCTCCGCCGCGCAGCCCGTGAACATGCACAGCGTGAGCAGCAGCGCAGAAACCGCCGCTAAAAATTTCTTCATGGTGAGTAACTCTCCTTTTTTCAAAACTATCTATAATTATACATCATCGCGCACGCAATTGCAAGCGTTATTTCAAAAAATGGAGTGAAAAGAAGAGATTTAGTTTAATTCGGAGATGTGGAACACTATAAACTATAATTTAGAAGCGAGTAATCCGCTTACTGCAACCCCAAATCGGGAGTCAAGGGGGTGTCTCCCCCAGTGGGGGAGGTGGCGCGAAGCGCCAGAGGGGTTGACCGACAGAACGCGTCCCCCTTGCGAGTCGAGGGCAGCGCCCTCGTCGCCGCCAGGCGAAACCTCCGCACGAAGTGCGGATACTCCGTGCAGAGCACGGTTACTCTGCGCGCCGGCGCGCAGACGAATGTAATTATAAGAGCGCGTTTACCGTTTTCCTTGTTCATGAGTGAGTTCCTCCTGGTTAGCCATTGCTAATATTATAGCATGATAATGGCGTGCTGTCAATAGAGTCAGGTCAGCCGAGGGCGGTGTCGAGGCTCATCATGACGACGAACCCGGCGGCGAAGGCGATTGTGCCGACGTTGGAGTGCGGCTCGCCGGACATTTCTGGGATAAGCTCCTCAACGACGACGTAGACCATGGCGCCGGCGGCGAAACTCAGCAGGTACGGCAGCACCGGGACTACCAGCCCGGAAAGCAGCACGGTCAGGACGGCGGCGAGGGGTTCCACGGCGCCGGAGAGGGTTCCCAGCAGGAACGCCCTGCCCTTCCCCATTCCGGAGGAGCGCAGCGGCAGGGAGATTATGGCGCCCTCTGGGAAGTTCTGGATAGCAATGCCGAGGGAGAGCGCCAGCGCGGAGGCGGCGGCAATGCTGGCTCCGCCGCTCGCAAGCCCGGCGTAGACCACTCCGACCGCCATTCCCTCGGGGATATTGTGGAGGGTCACGGCGAGGAGGAGCATGGTGTTTTTGCTGAGGGAGCTGCGGCCGCCCTCCGGGGCGTCGGAGTTCATGTGCTGGTGCGGGATAACGCAGTCGAGGAACAGCAGGAACAGTATTCCGAGCAGGAATCCCGCCGCCGCTGGAACAAATCCGAGCCGCCCCAGCCCCTCGGACTGCTCCATCGCGGGAATGAGCAGGCTCCATACGGAGGCCGCCGTCATGACCCCCGCCGCGAATCCGGTGAGGCTCCGCTGAACCAGGAAGTGCGGCTGTCTGCGCAGGAAGAATACGCAGGCGGCTCCGGCTGTGGTGCCGATGAAGGGGATAAGTATGCCGTAGATTATCTCGGTCTGCATTCATGCCTTCTTTCTAATTAATTCGGAATTCGGAATTTCGGTGCCGCCTCCAGCGGCGGTTTCAAATTACGGGCAGGCTCAGCACCTGCATGTTTTCGCCGTGTGTAGTATACCTGCGAGGTAGTTACAACTAACTGTCACTCACAAACATTGGTTAGCTATAACTACCTTGATATTGTACCACTAACTGCGGGATTTGTCAAGCGGTTTGTGATATCCGGGAAGAAATTGGAAGAAATTGATAAATGACTGTGCAGTAAATTGCAGTCCGGGAGGCTCTACAATGGAGGTAAAACAAAGGAGGAAACGCCATGAAAACAGTATTTGAGCTTCTCAACCACGACAACACGATATCGGTTAACCGCCGGCTGGCGCATGCGCTGGGGCTGTCGGAGGCGGTGATATACGCGGCTCTGCTGGCGAAGCACGCCTGGTACGAACAGCACGGAAAGCTCTCCGACGGGTGGTTTTATTCCACGGTGGACGACATGGAGGAATCCACGTCGCTGACGAAGTGCCAGCAGTCCCGGTGCATTAAGCGGCTGGTCAGCGCTGGACTTATCCGGTGCGCAGCGAAGGGTCTCCCGGCGCGGCGGTTCTTTTACATCGTGGACGACCCCCGGCTCCTGGAGGGAATAATCGGCGTCTGCGAGCCGTCCCCGGAAGAAAACGCTCCGGCAGTGCGCAGTGAAACCTCCCCGCAGGAAGTAAGGAAATCCGACAGCTGGCAGTCGGGAATCACGGCGGCAGGCAGTGCGGAATCCTCACAGAAAACCAAAGACAATAAAACAAAAGAAAATAAACCTGAGAACATCAAACCCGACAGCGCGCAGCTGGAAGCGGCACGCTCCAGGATAAACCACGCGGGGCTTTCCAGGAAGTACGGAAGCGGATTCGCCGGCCTTGCCGCAGAGGTCACGGCGGAGGGCATGGCGGGAGCCTTCACGCTTACGACTGACGGACGGACTTTATCAGCAGAGGAAATTTCTTCTGTTTTTTCCAGGATGGATTACAGCGCGGTGAGCCACGTTGCGGACTACATATCCGGCAAGAGCGGGATACGGAACCTGAAAGCGTACCTGCGCTCGGCGCTGTACAGGGCGGTCGGGGAGATTTCCCAGAAGCCCGCCACGCCAAAGCGCGACTACTCCGAGCCGCTGTGGGACGACGACAGGAGCGCGGCTCTGAACGAGGATATCCTCGGGGAACTGCGCGAGATGTACGGAGCGCCGGAAAGCTCCGGGAAGGACTACGACGAGCCGCTGTGGTAGCCTGCGGAGCTTCTCAGGCGAGGAATATCAGCCCTAGGAACATCACCGCCCCGGCGATATTCCCCTTTGCGGGAGCTTCGTGGGCGGAGCGGTACAATCAGGAAGTTTTTTGCAACAATCAGGAAGATTTACTTGACGGCAAAATGTAATTGTTGTATAATTATTATAAATATATGAGCGGGCGCGGCGGAAGCCGAAAAGCCCGGCACACAAGGAGGAAACAATGAAGCATAGATTATTCAAATGCGGCAGGCTGAGCGGAATGCTCCTGGGAGCCGCGGCGCTTCTGGCGATGGTATCGCTGATGTCGGTTCCGGCTCTGGCGGAGGAGCCAGGCGCCGCTTACGCAGCGTCCTCAACGCCGGCGGAGTCAAACTCAGACGGCATGGATTTCACCCCTACGGCGAACCACTGGAAATATTACAATGAGAAAGGCGAAAGAAAATCTTTTAGTCCTAACGATGTCGACTGGAATATTACCGCCAGGGACTGGAAGTGGTATGGAAAGGCCGAGGGCGATATCCAGGCTAATACCCTCGAGATACTGAACGATTTCAATCTCTATACCACCGATAATTATGCGATAAAGCTCCCGGCGGGCAGCACCGTGATTTTCCATGCCGACGTCCTGCTTGAATCCAAGGTCAACTGCATATACTCCGATGGATCAATCACCCTTAAGGGCGTGAGCGAAAACAATGACAGGCACACGCTGACATTCGGCAGTGCGGGAATATCCTCCGGATTAGACGTTACAGTCGAGAACCTCAACCTCCGCACCGACCCGAAATCCGTTGATGAAAGCCATAAATATGCCATTGAAGCGAAAAAAAACCTCAGGCTTCAGGACTGCTATTTCTACGCCGGCGACGAATGGAAGGGAAAGAACGTAGTAATGTGCAGTACCTACAATATAAGCAGGGGCGTTAGCATTGATATCCCCGGCTCGTATTTCACTTCCATTTCCGGATCTGGGAACTATATCGCGGATATCGCTTATGTCAGCAACGTTATATTCGACGACGGCAACGAAATCAGAATCGGCGAAATCTACCTAAATATAACCAACACGTTAAGCCCGGCGGACGAATCCGCGCGCATGGAACTCGTCACAAATGCCTTCTGGACGGCGGACTACGGTCAGTATATTTACGAGGAAGCGATGTCCGACACCGACAGCGGCAGTTACAAGACCCTCGGCGGCAAGACCTATTCGATAAAGCTCTCAGACCTGATGAGCACAAACATCAACGAATATAAATGGGTCCTCGTTGACGCCGATTCGCTGAAATCAAAAGGTTACAAAATCGGTTTATATATCGGGCTTGACAATATCTGGTACCTTAACGTCACCGTACCGAACAAGGAACTGTTATCGAATACAAACGTTTACATTGACTTCTCTGACACAGAGTACGCATTCGGCACCGGGGAGACAAAGAGGCTTCACTTAATTATCGGCGAATCGTTAAAGACCAACAAGCTCGAAATAGTCAACCCGAGCAAAAATGACGCGGACGACCTGCTGAAACACGTTGACATATCCCTTAAATTAAACAACGAAGAGACCCCGTATATTAAGGATTCCAAGTTATACTACCTGATCCCGGAGTATTGTGAGTTCAAGCTGTCCCTCCTGCCGAAAAGCTGCGAGCTGACAAGCGTATTCTACGGGGATTCAGATACGGACTGCGAACCGATAGGCCCCTCTATTGACGCGCTCTATACTAACTTTCTGGAAAGCGACAAGGGCGTGTATATCTGGTATTCCGAGTCAGACGAGAAGCAGTACAGCACTCTGAGTATCTCGGACGAGCTTATCAGCGCCGTGAAGGCGGGAAAGATCAACAGCGTTATCGCCTATGACGACGTGAGCGACAAGGCATGGAGCCTTGACAGCGCAATAAATGAATTCCCGACCAGATTCCTGAACGGCAGATCAATAGAAATAACGATCTCCGCCGAGGATTACGGCGTAAGCGACATCTGCGGAGAAAAGCCGCGCTACAGCTCCGAACAAGAAATGAATTTCTATAAGCTGGACTATCTCACTGTTAACGGAGATACTGTTATAACAGCTCCGGTGCGCGAGCTGTGCAAGTTCAACGCATTTTCGATCAACGGTCCTCAGCCCACAATAAAGGGCGACAGAGACCCATCCGGTATGGGCTATCTCGGCGTGGAGTACACGATAACCGTTCCGTACTCCGAAGGGAAGCTCCTTGTCGGCGCTGACTTCAACGGCACGCCTATAGAGCCGTCCACGGCGGACGATAATGGCTGGAACTACAAGGTTACAACGATCAGCGGAGCAGAAAACAAGTTCGTGTTCGAGTACACCGACGTTGCGACCCTCAGGATACCCAATCCGGAGCACGGCAAGGTGGAGTTCACCGGAACTTTGGACGGCGGCAGGGGCGTTAACACCCTGGCAGACGGCACCAGCGTCTACACACTGGCGACAAACGACACGGTGACGCTCAAGTTTGTTCCCGACGACGGATACAAGTTCGTATCCGCGGCGCAGGACGGCTCTGAGCTGAAGGTCGGCTCTGACGGCACCTGTGTTATAACAATGAATCACCTCGCTGACTGGACCATCACGGCGAAGTTCGAGAAGAAGTCCGAAGATTCTACAGGCGGCTCCACCGGAGGTTCTACAGGCGGCTCCACAGGCGGAAACCGCAGACCCTCCTCCGGCTCTGACAAGACGGCGGAGAGCACTCCCGCGATGGACGGCAAGGCGATGAGCTGGAACGACATCGGAAGTTACCTCGGCAAGCTTCCGGAAAACAGCTCCATGAAGATCTCGCTGAACGGCAAGACCACCGTGCCCGAAGCGGTTATCAGCGCGATAAAGGACAGAAAGCTCACTGTTGAGTTCGTATACGACAGCGTTAAGAGCTGGGTAGTACGCGGTGACAAGATCGGCACAGTTTCTGCGGCTGAGTTTGCGGCTTTCCCGGGCAACGCTGACTCCAGCGCTCTTCGCGGCGTGTTCGGAGTTGACCTCAAGGTCGGCGGCACAAAGGTTCCGGCAGAGCTGAAGCTCGCGTTCCGCAAGGGATTCGCGGGTCAGTTCGCGAACGTATACAAGCTGAACGGCGGCGTTCTGGAATTCCAGCGCTGCGTAAAGGTAGGCGCGGACGCCACTGCGGTGATCCCCGGCGCTGACGCGGCTGGCGAGTACGTTGTTATGGTTTGCGAATTCAGCGACGTTCCCGGCGACGCCGATAACGACGGCGTACTCAGCGCCCTCGACGCCTCCGCAGTACTCAAGGAGGCGGTAGGCATGGCGAAGTCCGCGAACGCGGCTGTGTGCGACTTTAACGGCGACGGAGAAGTCAACGCGCTGGACGCGGCGGCAGTGCTGAAGGCGGTCGTAGGAATAAGGTAATTCGTATCGCGAGATAAATTACGGGCAGGCGCTAAGCCTGCCCGTTTTTTGTTAAACTATAATTTAGCGCTACATGGAAACTACTGTGTCAGCAATTGGTTTTCGCTTCCTTTTGCTTACAAAAGGAAGTGGGAGCGTGAGGGCAAAGCCCTCACACTTCGCGCGCCAGCGCGAATACTCCGCACGGAGTGCGGCTACTCTGCGCGCCGGCGCGCAGTTAAACGTAAAAAGCGCTAAAGGGGTGTGGGGGAAAACAAGAGTTTTCCCCCACAGCAACACATTGTCTTTGTTGAGCCTGTCCTCCGAAACAGTCCGGTGGACTGTTTCGGAAGCACACTACACAGCTAAATTCTAGTTTATCGCCACCCCACTCCCCATAATCCACCACAAAAAAAGCCCCCCGGTCACCCGAGGGGAGCTTCTATGCACTTAAAGAGCAGAAATTACTTGAGCTCTGCGAAGTACTTGATGGTTCTAACCATCTGAGAGGTGTAGGAGTTCTCGTTATCATACCAAGAAACAACCTGAACCTCATAGAGATCGTCAGCGATCTTAGCTACCATTGTCTGTGTAGCGTCGAACAGGGAACCGAATCTCATACCGATAACATCGGAAGAAACGATCTGATCCTCGTTGTAGCCGAAGGACTCGGAAGCAGCAGCCTTCATAGCAGCGTTGATGCCTTCCTTGGTAACGTCTGCGCCCTTAACAACAGCGGTAAGGATAGTGGTGGAACCTGTGGGAACAGGAACACGCTGTGCAGAACCGATGAGCTTGCCGTTGAGCTCGGGGATAACCAGACCGATTGCCTTAGCAGCACCGGTGGAGTTCGGAACGATGTTAGCTGCGCCAGCTCTTGCTCTTCTCAGGTCGCCCTTTCTGTGAGGACCATCGAGGATCATCTGGTCGCCGGTGTAAGCGTGGATCGTGCTCATGATACCGGACTGGATAGGAGCATAATCGTTCAGTGCCTTAGCCATAGGAGCGAGGCAGTTAGTGGTGCAGGAAGCAGCGGAAATGATCTTGTCGTCAGCGGACAGGGTCTTCTCGTTAACGGAGAAAACGATGGTCTTGAGGTCGTTGCCTGCCGGAGCAGAGATAACTACCTTCTTAGCGCCTGCGTCGATGTGAGCCTGGGACTTGTCCTTGGAGCAGTAGAAACCTGTGCACTCGAGAACAACGTCAACGCCGATCTTGCCCCAAGGAAGATCCTTAGCGTCCTTCTCAGCGTAGATGGTCAGGGTCTTGCCGTCAACAGTGATGGTACCCTTCTCATCATCAGCGGTAACGGTGTGAAGATTCTCACCGATCTTGCCGCAGTAGCCGCCCTGAGCGGTATCGTACTTGAGGAGCTGAGCAAGCATAGAGGGCTTGGTCAGGTCGTTGATAGCTACTACATCGTAGCCCTTAGCGCCGAACATCTGTCTGAATGCGAGGCGTCCGATACGGCCAAAGCCGTTAATTGCAACTTTAACATCTGCCATTGGAATATTCCTCCTGAGAAATAATTATTTGCTCCGACTGGCGAAGCAGCAGACACACCCAGACGGGTATATCATTACATATTTATTATACTAAAAATCTGTAATTTTATCAAGATGTTTGAGGAAAATTAATCGCAGACTTTCTTAAAAAAATGCCAAGTTTTTTTGTGCATTTTGCCGAAACAGCGAACCTCGTCACCCGCAAAAACGTTCAATCGGAGCCGTGGAACTTCTTCACGAACCATATCGAGTTCATATCCGCCACGGAGAATTCCCGGTGGTTCAGGTACTCCAGGCAGCCCGCTGGAGTGGTGAACTCGAACCGCAGCTTGTAGGAGTACAGCGCCTGCACGTCGTAGCCGAGCGCCTTGTTGAGCTTGTTGCTGCCATACTTCCCGTCGCCGAGGAGCGGATGCCCCACATGCGCGAAATGCGCGCGTATCTGGTGAGTCCGCCCGGTCAGCAGGTCGACCTCCAGCAGCGAGTTCCCGCCCCGGGTCTCGAGCACGCGGTACTTCGTGAGTATCGTGCGGTTCTGCGGGGTCTTGCGGTCGGAGACGATCACGCGGTTCTCGTCTGACAGCTTCTCGAGGTAGGCGGTCAGCGTGTCGGCGCGCTTCGGAAGCTCCCCCTGCACAACGCAGAGGTACAGCTTGACAAGCTCCCTGTCGCGTATTTTCTGGTTGAGCACCCGCAGCGATTCCGCGTTCTTCGCGGCTATGACTATCCCGCCGGTGTTGCGGTCGATACGGTTGCACAGCGCCGGAACAAAGCTCTGCTCGCTCTCCGGGTCGTACTCCCCCTGCTTCCAGAGGCAGCATTTTATGCGGTTTATCAGCGTGTCGGAGGTGTTGTCGTTGTCCTCGTGTACCACCATTCCGACCGGCTTGTCGCACAGAAGTATATTTTCGTCCTCGTATATCACGTCTATCTCCGGCGGGACCTCCCGGAAATCCGCGGTCTTTTCCCTGCCTCCGGTGTCAAGCAGCTCGTCGCTCAGGTAAAACCGGAATACGTCCCCCTCGCTGAGCTTCACGTTCGGTTCTGTTCTGGCTCCATTGAGCTTTATCCTCTTCTTTCGCATCAGCTTGCAGATAAGCGGCAGCGACAGGTTCGGGTAGGCTTTGGTGAGGAATCTGTCGGCGCGCTGCCCGGCGTCGTTTTTGGTTACTGTTATCTCGGTCATAATTTCCCCTCAGTGAATTGATGTTTCTATTATACCCCCTCCGACCCGGCTTGTCAAGCGAACCGGAAATAAAAACGGCGGCTCATCGGAACCGCCGTGATTCATTTAAACTAGAGGCTTCCCGCAGAACGGGCAGAACTTCGCGCCGGGCTTCACTGCGTTTCCGCAGTATGTACAGAACGCGGAAGCGGAGTTCGCTTTCGGCTGAGCGGGAACGGGCTGGGGCGCGGGTGCGGGAATCGGTGTGGGAGCGGGCACAGGCTCGGGAATCGGCATAGGAGCGGGCACAGGCTCGGGAACAGGCATAGGAGCAGGCACAGGCTCGGGAATCGGTGTGGGAGCAGGCACAGGCTCGGGAATCGGCGCGGGAGCGGGCACAGGCTCGGGAACCGGCATAGGAGCGGGCACAGGCTCGGGAACAGGCATAGGAGCAGGCGCAGGCTCAACAGGAGTCGGAACCGCGTTCACAGGCTGAACCGGAACCGGCTGAACAGGCTGAACGCTCTGAACAGGCTGCGCTGCCTGGGCATTCGGCTGATACTGTGGGTGCTGAGTCTGCTGGGGCTGCTGATAAGGAATAGTCGGCAGCTTCGGCTCAAATGCGGACTGGCTGTCCTTCGGCTCGTCTGCGGTGTTGTTGTCGGTATCGATCCCTGCGTTCTTTCTCACCGCGAGAACGGTCTCAAACAGAATGCGCAGAACGACGTTTCCAACGATGACGTACTTGAATATAGCGCCGAATCCGTCGATGGTGGTGATGCACTTCGCAATGCCTATAAACACAAGGAACGCCGCCAGGGAGTAGTAGGTTATCTTCACGATGCAAAGCGGCAGGAAGCGCTGACCGTTCGCGTACTGCATGAATTTGCCCGCGGACGGATCCTTCGCCTTCGGACCGAAAACCTTCCAGTAAAGCAGGATCCCCGCCGCGACTGAAATAACAAGTCCCAGTATAGTAAGCAGGAGATTCGCGATCATGCCGCCGCTCAGGGCTGCGTAGATATCAAACATAGCGTGTACCTCGTTTCATTTGATTTTTCGGCGTGTGCCGTAATAGAATTATAACATAATTATACGACAAATGCAACAATATTTGTTATATTTTTTCAGAAATATCAAACGGAGTGGTCTGGTAAACGAAGTAGTTCAGCCAGTTGGTGTAGATGAGCGTGGAATGCGCCCTCCACTTGAGCACAGGCTGCTTCGCGGGGTCGTCGTCCGGGAAGTAGTGAGCGGGAATCTTCGGGTTCAGACCCTTTTCAAGGTCGCGCTTGTACTCCAGAGCCAGGGTGTCCGCGTCGTACTCGGAATGCCCTGTTATGAAGAACTGGCGGCTGTCCTCGCTGCAAACGGCATACACGCCCGCCTCGTCGGAAACCGCCATCACCTTGAGCTGCGGCACCTTCTCGATGTCCTCGCGGCGAACCTCGGTATGGCGTGAATGCGGCGCCCAGAACTCGCTGTCGAACCCTCGGAACAGTCTTGATTTCGGTGTGAGCAGAGTGTGCCTGAACACGCCGGAGAGCTTCTCCGGGAGCGGGTACTTCGGAATGCCGTAGTGGTAGTACAGAGCCGCCTGAGCCGCCCAGCAGATGTGGAACGTGGAATGCACATGGGTTTTCGTCCAGTCCATTATTTTGCAAATCTCCTCCCAGTAGTCGACCTCCTCAAACGGAAGGTGCTCCACCGGAGCGCCGGTGATTATGAACCCGTCAAAGTTCATGTCCTTTATCTCGTCGAAGGTCTTGTAGAAGTTCAGCAGGTGCTCATGTGAGGTGTTCTTGCTGGTGTAGGTTGAGGTCTGCACGAGAGTCACCTCGATTTGCAGCGGAGTATTAGACAGGCTGCGGAGTATCTGCGTTTCAGTCGCGACCTTGGTCGGCATGAGGTTCAGTATGCCTATCTTCAGCGGACGTATGTCCTGGTGGAGCGCGCGGTGCTCCGTCATGATGAATATATGCTCGTTTTCAAGTATCGACTGCGCGGGCAGTCCGTCGGCTATTTTTACTGGCATTTTTTATTCCTTTCCCATTGCGTATCCTTTGATACAGCCGCAGAACTCGGCATTTATTTTTATAGTATGAATCTATTATATCTCAACGCGCTGTTTTTGTCAAGTTTGCGCCGCACCCGCTGAATAGTACGGAAAACCCCGGGAAGCCGAGCCTCCCGGGGTCTGTATCATTCGATGTTCTGAATCTGCTCGCGTATCTTTTCTATCTCGCTCTTCTGGTCGACGACTATGCGCGTTACCTCGATGTCCTGCACCTTGGAGCCTATGGTGTTGGTCTCGCGGTTCATCTCCTGCACCAGGAAGTCAAGCTTCCTGCCCACAGGCTCGCCGGATTCCAGCATTGTGCGGAACTGCGCGATGTGGCTGCGCAGGCGTACCGTTTCCTCGTCCACGGCGGTCTTTTCGGAGAATATCCCCGCCTCCATGAGTATGCGGTTTTCGTCGATGTTCGTGGAGCTCAGCACCTCGCACATCTTGTCGTAGAGCCGACTGCGGTAGTCCTCCACCATCTGCGGGGAGCGCGTTTCTACTACGCCGACCCACTCCTCGATTTTATCCAGGCGCGACATTACGTCCCGCTTCATGCGCTCGCCCTCGGCTTCACGCATCGCGATGAAGTGCTCCAGAGCCTCCTCCGCCGCCGACTTCACGTCAGCCCAGAGCTGCTCCTCGTCGGTCTCGGTCTTTACTACGGTGAACGCGTCCGGGATACGCAGGATATCCGACAGCGAAAGGCCGTCGTTCAGCGAATACTCCTCCTTAACGGAGCGCAGCGCGTCAACGTATTCCTTTACTATTTCCTTATTTATAGTTATCTTCTCGTCCGCGGCCTCAACGTTGTTCACCAGCACGGATATCTCCACCTTGCCGCGGTTTATCCTGCCCTGGAGCAGGCTCTTGAGCTTCTCCTCGATGTAGCCCAGGCTGCGCGGGAGCCGCGAGCTGAACTCGTAATACCGGTGATTCACCGCGCGTATCTCTACGGTGATATCCCTGCCGTTAAGTACCTGATGACCTCTGCCGAAGCCTGTCATGCTCTTTATCATGTTACTGTCCTTTCGACCTGTTGAACCCTACTGCTGTCAGATGTGCGCCAGACCCTTGTCCAGCATGTACTGCGCCGCGTGCATGATACCCGCCTTTCCCGTCGGGAACGTAAGCCCTCCCTGGAGCCACACTGCAAAAGGCTCACGCAGCGGAGCGTCCGCTGAAAGCTCGATGGAAGCGCCCATCGTGAAAGCGCCCGCCGCCATTATGACCTGGCTGTCGTAGCCCGGCATGTCCCACGGCTCCGGGGAAGCGAAGCTGTCCACCGGGGAGCCTGCCTGAATTCCCTGGCAGAACGCGATGAGCTGCTTCTCGCCGCCGAGCTTCAGCGCCTCGATGATGTCGGTGCGCTTCTCGCTGTACTTCGGGAACGCCTCGAAGCCGAGAAGCTCCGCCAGAGCCGCCGCAAACGCCGCAGTCCTGAGCGCCGCGCAGACCGCTTCCGGCGCGTGGAATATTCCAAGGTACATTCCGCGGAGCTGATTCAGGCTCGCGCCGACCTCCTTGCCAGTGCCCGGGGTGGTCAGCCTGAACGCGCACAGCTCCACTAGGTCTGCCCTGCCCGCGATGTAGCCGCCGGTCTCCGCGATTCCGCCGCCGAGATTCTTGATAAGGCTGCCCGCGATGAGGTCGGCGCCGACTGAAACCGGCTCCTTTTCCTCGACCAGCTCGCCGTAGCAGTTGTCGGTGAATATCACGCAGTCCGGATTAACGCTGCGTACTGCCTCGCATATCTTCGCGATGACCTCAATGCTCAGCGACGGGCGCAGGGAATATCCCCTGGAGCGCTGGATATAAGCCATCCTGCAGGTTCCCGCGCGGCGATTTATGCCGTCGTAGTCCGGGGTGCCGTCCGGCAGGAGGTCTACCTTGCCGAACTTCACGCCGAAATCCTTCAGTGAACCTATCCCATCGCCGGAAATTACACCCTGCATGGTGTCGTAGGGGTCGCCGGTGACGGAAAGCAGCTCGTCCCCGGGGCGGAGGATACCGAACAGCGCGGTGGTTATCGCGTGGGTGCCGTTCACGAAATTGTGGCGCACCAGGGCGTCCTCGGCGCCGAGTATCTGCGCGAAGACCGCGTCCAGCTTGTCCCTGCCGTCGTCGCCGTAGCCGTAGCCGTTAGTCCCCTTCATGTGGATATCGCTTATCCTGTTGTCGATGAACGCCTTTAAAACGCGCTCGCCGTTGTATTCCGCCATGCGGTCGAACTCGGCAAACTGCGGAGCGCACAGCTCCATTGCCTTTTTTCCTGCTTCCACCAGTTCCGGTGAATAATCGAAGAATGCCATTTTATCTATCCTTTCAAGCCCGGGAGCCTTCCCGGAATACAATTAACGCATACATTTTTATTTTACACTTTTTTAGGGGTTATGTCAACACCTAAATGTGAAAAATTCATAAATTCTGACGCTCTGAAATAAGGATTGACTTTTTCAGGAAAAGCGGGTATAATAGAAAGACCAAAGGAGGGTGCTATATGAAAAAAAGAATCGCGATACTATCTGCGATGCTTCTGATGACAGGCTGCACCGGGAACGTCACATCGCCAGGGAGCCAGCCGAGCCAGTCCAGCCAAATCAGTCAAACCAGCCAGTCCGAGCAGTCCGGAACTGCGCCGAAAGAGTCCACGCCGGAAAGCTCCGCACAGGCGGAAGCCACCGCCGAACCGCCGAGCACCGAGCCTGTAAATACCGCGGAGCCTCCGGAAACCATGCCGACCGGTGAGCTTCCCGGAACCGGAACGGCTGAGAGCCTTCCGGTAAAGGCGCAGTACCTTGAGGACGTGCCGGAGCTTGGAGAGCACGACACATTCAGTCAGACCGACGGAACCGAGGTCAGCGAATCAGCCGTAAAGGTGGTATTCTCCGCAGAAAGCACGGTCAGCGACTTCAGGCTGCTGTCGATAGCAATGCAGGACATCGACGAGAACGGGATCTTCACGTTCTCCGCCGAGGAGCTGTACTCGCAGCCCGAGCTTACGCCGGAGCGTCCGCTGGAAGCGAGTCTGGTGTTCCTGGGAGATATCCCGAACAATGGAATCTCCTTCACCGACGCCGATGGGAACGTAAAATACTGCGCCGTGGATATGAGCGGCATGGACGGTTCCCTGATACTCTGGGAAATAACCGTAATATGAAAAAATCCCGCAGCCATACGGCTGCGGGATCTTAATTTGTTGAACTATCAGAGGTTGGCAGAGGCGTCAGAATCACGCAGCGTGAAGTTCCCTATAAGGCCCTTCATCGTTGCAGCCTGCGCCGAAAGCTCCTCGGAAGCCGCAGCGGATTCCTCCGCAGTCGCGGAGTTCGTCTGGACTACGTTGGAGATCTGATCGATTCCTATAGAAATCTGCTTGATGGAATCCGCAGCCTCCTTTGTGGAATCGGAGATCTTGTTGTTGATCTCCTCGACCTTTGCAGAGGATTCTACAACCGCCGTCATCATCGCGGCAGCTTCGTTCACGATGGCGCTGCCGTTCTCAATTGCGGAAACGGTGCCTTCGATCATGTTCGTGGTGTTCTGTGCAGCCTCGCCGGACTTGGCAGCAAGGTTGCGCACCTCGTCAGCCACGACCGCGAAGCCCTTTCCGGCTTCACCCGCACGCGCGGCTTCTATCGCCGCGTTCAGCGCGAGTATATTCGTCTGGAACGCGATGTCCTCGATGGTCTTGATAATGTTCTTGGTCTCTGCGGAGGAATTCTTGATCTCCTCCATTGCGCTGATGAGGTTCTCCATCTTCGCAGAGGTGTCGCCGAGCTTCTCGGCGGCTTCCTTTGTGCATTTGCTTGCATCTTCTGCGTCCTTGGAATTTTCGTGTATCATTTCGGATACCACGTTGATGGTCGCAGCCAGCTCCTCAACGGAGGAAGCCTGTTCGGTAGCGCCCTGTGACAGCGCCTGCGCGCCTGAGGAAACCTGTTCGGAGCCTGCCGCAACCTGGTCGGCGGCGGTGCTTATCTCGGACATGGTTGCGCTGAGCTTGTGGTTGATATCGCGGACATAGTGGAGCAGCTTCTGGCAGTCGCCGACATAGAACTTTTCATTCTCAGCAGTATGTACGTTCAGGTTGCCGGTGGACATTGACTCGAGAATGCGCCCGATATCGCTGATAATGTTGTTGAGGTTGCTGACGACCGTCTTTGTCGCCTCGGAGAGACGTCCGGTCTCGTCCTTGGAATGAATCTCGGGAACCTGGCTTGTGAGGTCGCCCACGGCGAGCTTCTCGATACGCTCGGTGCATACTTTTACGGAGGAACCTATCTTCTTGCCGAGGCAAACTGAGATGAACGCTGAAACGACGCATGCAACAATAAGAAGGATCACGGTCATCACAATAGCGCGGGATGTAGAGTCCATAAAGTCGCCGGTGGGAGCGTAAACTGCAAGCGACCAGCCGTTTAAATCCGGGATCGGGGCATAGGAAAGGAACTTGCTTACGCCGTTCAGCGTGTACCGCGCAATGCCGGATTCGCCTGCACGCATGCTCTCGTGCGCCTTTACAAGCGTCTTGTATCCGGCCTGACCGGAGGTGTCCGCAGCCGCGAGCTGTTCGATGTTCTCGCCGCGCTTTACAAGATCGCTGTCGGGGTCGGCGATGGTGTTGCCGTCCTTGTCGATTATGTAGGCTCCGCAGTTTTCGCTGAGCTTTATACTTCTCACGATGTCGTTGAGAAATTCGGAATCAGGAACGATGATAACGCAGCCCGCTGTTTCGCCGCCGGAAATGCCGTTTTTCCAGATAGGAGCCGCGATTATGATCATCAGTTCGCCGGTCAGTCTGGAAACGGTAGGAGTGGTTACGGTGACATTTCCTTTCATCGCGTTCTGGAAGTACTCGCGGTCGGAATAGTTGTTGCCGTCGAGGCAGTCCCCGTTAGACTTGATGATGTTGCAGCTCTGCAGTTTGTGATTCTCGATGGTCTGCTGAACTATTTCGCTGAGTTCGCTGTCGGTGGTCGACGAGTCTGAGATCCGGGGCATTGCGCCAAGCTCCCTTGCAATGTTGGCATAGGAACGCACCTCCCAATATACGCGATCCGCCGCGACCTGCGCCGAAGCGGTCATGCTGCTGTATACCAGATTTACGGTACTGTTGTAGATCATGATGCAGGCAAATCCGCCAAGCGTGAACAGCGAAATTGCGACTGTAAGGATACAGCTTACCAGTATCCTCATACCGATAGATTTCATAGAAAACCCTCCCTGTTATTTTGCTGCGCCGCGCAGGTGTCATTCGGATCATACGGCGCTGCATATCACACCGCGAGCCGAACATTTGAACATTTATAGAAAATGCCCTGCCGTGATGTAATTTTCTTTAATTAATAATACCACAAAAATCATGGTAAATCAAGCGGATTTTCACACATTTTTCGACAATCTGGTGATTTTTGTAGATACTATATAAAAGCCGGGGATGCATAGAGGTTCACATTATACAAACACGAACTGCACCAGCAGCATGTAGATAACCGTCCCGGCGGCGATGGACAGCAGCATGCTGCGCTTCCACAGGTGAATTCCGACCGTGGCGGCTCCTGCGATAAGCTCAGGAAGACCCCAGCTATACTCCGTCACGGAAACGCTGCGCAGACAGTAGACGATGAGCATTCCGAAAATTGCGCCGGGGAGCACCTTCCCGAGGTACTGTATATATTTCGGCGTGGACTTGTCCTGCCGGAACACCAGGAACGGCAGGAAACGCATTGCCATCGTCCCGAGGGTGCACATCGCGATGGTGATTATCTGTTCGGCGATGGTCACTTTTCCTCACCTGCCTTCCGCCCGACGGGCTTCCTGAACGCGGTGAGAAGCAGCAGTATGCATATCATCGTGGGTATCATGAAGTTATCCTTGCCAAATATCAGCAGGCAGGCAGCGCTGCTCGCCAGACCCGCCCATTCGCTGAAATGTCGCTTCTCCTTGAGCCACTGCTCCAGGAATATCACGATGAACATTGCTGTCATCACGAAATCCAGACCCTTCGTGTCGAAGGTGATGAGATTCCCGAGCAGACCTCCCAGTGTGGCTCCGCCGACCCAGTAGAGCTGGTTGAGCAGCGTTACGAAGAAGTAGAACCAGCCGCGGTCGCAGTCCTCGGGGATCTCAGCGGTGCAGTTTATGCTGAACGTTTCGTCGCACATGCCGTAGATGAGGTAGAATTTCTTCCAGCCCATGTCCTTGAACTTGTCCAGCATGGAAATTCCGTAGAACAGGTGCCGCGCCTGTATCATCAGCGACACCATCAGCACCTGGAGCGGCGCGAACGGCGAAAGCAGCATCTGCGCCGCGAGGAACTCCAGACTGCCGCCGAAAATCACCGCCGCCATTATCATCGGGTAAACAAAGCTGAACCCGGAAACGTTCATGTAGATACCGTAAGCCATTCCCAGAAACAGGAACCCCGCAAGCATCGGTATAGTGCAGGGAAACGCCGCCCTGAACGACCTCGTTATAATGCCCTTGTTATTTTCCATGTCGTGTAGTGCCTCCATTCCGAACAGCTATGTATTATATCATATTACTGTGTATTTTGCAAGAGAAGATAAGGAATTCCCGCCAGTATATGTAAGGAAGTGCTGATTAAATCTGGTGCGCAGATTGCGCCGCAGATTTTCCGTCAGATTGTACAATGAGGACGACGCAAGGCTGTCGCCTTGCTAGGACGAATTGTGCAATATAACGGAAAAGATGCAAGCAAAATGCGTGCCAAGCCGTCAGGCGTGATTTAATCAGTGCTTCCGTAAGTATTCCGGGTCGTTTATACCTGTGCGGCGCGGTAAATAGTACTTTACAATCCGCGCAGAATATGTTATAATAAGTTATATTATGTTCGGAAAAGGGGAACCATTTATGAAAAATCTGACCCGCCTTAAATGTCTATCGAGCCTTATCCTGGCTCTGGCGGCGGCGCTGTCGCTGACGGCATGCTCCGCCGATACGGCTTCCGGGGTATTCCCGGAGCTGTCGCAGATAGTCGGCGAGATAATACAGACCGCAGAGGAAAGCTCCCCGGTAACGCGGGAGTTCTTCCAGACCCAGGAGCCGGAGGAGCAGTCCGCAGAGCCTGAGCGCCCTGACGTTCCGCAGACCTCCGGCGAGGGGCAGGAGGGCTTCCCGCAGACCGATGAGGAGTCCGTACAGCCTGACGCGCCGACGGAAAGCTCCCCGGTAACGCGGGAGTTCTTCCAGACCCAGGAGCCGGAGGAGCAGTCCGCAGAGCCTGAGCGCCCTGACGTTCCGCAGACCTCCGGCGAGGGGCAGGAGGGCTTCCCGCAGACCGATGAGGAGTCCGTACAGCCTGACGCGCCGACGGAAAGCTCCATCGCCGAGGACGGCAGCTACACCACCAAGGAGGACGTCGCGCTGTATATCCACACCTACGGGAAGCTGCCGCAGAACTTCATCACGAAGAAGCAGGCGCGGGAGCTTGGCTGGGGCGGGGGTTCCCTGGAGCCATACGCGCCGGGCATGTGCATAGGCGGCGACCGGTTCGGGAATTACGAGGGTCTGCTGCCGGAGGGTCACAGCTATACCGAGTGCGACGTAAACACGCTGGGAGCCTCCAGCCGTGGCGCGGAGCGGATAATATTCTCATCGGACGGGCTGATATACTACACCGGCGACCACTACGCGAGCTTCACATTATTATACGGAGAGGAATAAACCATGAAAACACTTATCATCGACGCTGCCTCCATCGACAGCATGTACACTATCCACGACAGATTCATTGCCGCGTTCGATTTCGCGGAGTGCTACGGCGAGACCCTGGATTCGCTGCACGATTACCTCTGTGAGATAAATAAGTTCGACGCCCACGTGAAGATACTGAATAATTCCAGGCTCGAGGAAGCCGTAGGCGCGAAGGAAGCCGCCGCGCTCCGCAGAGTGCTGACCGACACCGAGGCAGAGAATCCCAGGTTCACAGTTGAGTTCGTTGACTGAGCAGGAAATAAAAAACTAACTGCGCCTTTATGGGCGCAGTTTTCTTTTTTGACCGTGCTATAATATGTATCAGCAAATGCGCAGAATAAATCACAAAGGAGCGTTATTAATGGCAGACAAGGACACCAGCGCACAGCGGCTCAAGCTGCTTTATCTGCGGGATATTTTCCAGAAATTCACCAGCGAGACCGAAGCCCTGACCAGAAACCAGATAACCGACATTCTCTCGGACTACGGGATAACCGAGGGCCGCAAGGCGTTTTCCGAGGACGTGGAGGCGCTGCAAAAATACGGCATGGATATCCGCATGACGATGGGCAGGACGGCTTCCTACCAACTTATGACGAGGGATTTCGAGCTCGCCGAGCTGAAGCTCCTCGCTGACGCGGTAAGCTCCGCGAAGCTGCTTTCCGAAAGCCAGTCGGCGGCGCTGCTCAAGAAGCTCTCCACGCTGTGCAGCGACAAGGAAGCCGCACAGATAAAGCGCACGGTGTACGTCTCCGGGAGGGCCCGGCAGAACTCCAACAAAGCGGTGCTTTACAACGTGGATACTATCCAGCGGGCGATATCGTCGGCTCCGAAGAAGAAAATATCCTTCCGGTACTTTGAGTACGACATGCGCAAGAACAAAAAATACCGCGACGAAGCGCGGGTGTGCACGCCCTACGCCCTGGTGTGGGACAACGACCACTACTACCTCGTGGCGTGGAACGACCACCGCGGGACCTACTCAAACTTCCGCGTAGACCGCATGGAGAAGGTCGAGATAATCGACGAACCCGCGCGCCGCGCCGACCCACATTTCGACCTTGAGGACTACATACTGACCCACGTTTCAATGTTCAGCGGCGAGGAATCCGACGTGGTGCTGCGCTGCGACAAATCCCTCGTCAATGCGGTTCTGGACAGGTTCGGCATGGGGGTGCGGATAGTTCCGGCGAAGGACGGCGAGAGCTTCACGGTGTACGCCCCGGTGGTCGCTAAGGAGCCGTTTTTCGGGTGGGTGTTCCAGTTCGGCGGCAAGGCCGAGATAATCGAACCGGAGAGTATCCGCAGCGAGTACCTCGCAATGCTGGACAAAGTCCGCGCAGGCGCCGGGGAGGCTTGACGGAGTTCCGGGCGCACTCCTGATGGAATGCGCCCGGAAAATTATTTGGCTGACTGCTCCGGAGCGCGGCGGCAGTTCTCGAGAAGATCCCTTAGCTGCGCTATCGGAACGAAGAACGGCTTTTCGCTGTCGTTCTCCATCTCAATTACCATGAGCGCCTTCGTTCCCCAGTCGTTGAGGGTTATCCGGCGTATCGTGGAGGCTTTATCCGACTTGGTGTTGATCGACTTCAGCAGGTCATTCATGCGGACGAAGCCGTGTATCCTGCCGCTGCTGCTCGTCCTGAAGGACAGCTTCTTTGCAAAGGGTCTCTCAATGTCGATTATTACCTTTATCTCGGTTATGCCGCCGGGCAGGTCCGCCTCCGTGCGGTGCACCGTGCGGAACATCTTCACCGGAATGTAATCCTCCAGCTTCACCGTGGGAGCGTCTGCGTAGTGCTGTGAATTAGCCATGCTTCATCGATCCTTCCTTTTAAAGAGTTGCGTCTACCTCGGCGAGGACCTCGTCAAGCTTCACCATCTCCTCGCGGAGCTGCTCCGGAGTGATGATGAGCGGCGGGCATACAAGTATCATGTTCTCGTGGGAGTAGGTCATGAACTTCTTCGCCTTGAGCTTTCCGATGATGCCGCCCATTACTCCGAGCTTGTCGCCGCCGTAAGGCACCAGAGGCTCCCTTGTCGCCTTGTCCTTTACCAGCTCCACTGCCGAGAACAGACCGATGTAGCGCACGTCGCCGACGCACTTGTGCTTTGCCTTGAGTTCCTCAAGTATCTCGCCCAGCACCTTGCCGCTCTTATTTACGTTGCCCAGGATATCGTTGTCCTTGTAGTAGTTCAGGCAGGCAACGCCGGCTGCGCATGCGAGGGGGTGTCCGCTGTAGGTCAGACCGCACTGCAATACGTTGTCGTCGAAGTAGTCCGCGATCTTCCTGCTGACCGCAACGCCGCCGAGCTGAACATAGCCGCAGGTAACGCCCTTCGCGAAGCTTACGATATCGGGCTTTACGCCGAAATTCTCAAACGCGAACATCTTGCCGGTGCGCCCGAATCCCGCCATTACCTCGTCGCAGATCATCATGATTCCGAACTCGTCGCAGATCCTGCGTACGCCCGCAAGGTAGCCCTCCGGCGGGATAATGATGCCGTTGGAGCCGGTGATGGTCTCCATAACGATGGCAGCAACCGTGTCGGGGCCTTCATAGACGACCTGCTCGCGGAGCTTGTTAACGTAGTACTCGCTGTACTCCTTCTCGCTTGCGAACGGGAGGTTGTCGCGGTACATGTACGGGTCGAAGAACTTCACGAAGCCGGGGATACCAGGCTCCAGCGGATACCTTCTCGGCTCGCCGGTGAGGTTGCCCGCGCCGAATGTGGAGCCATGGTAGCTTCTGTAGCGGGAGAACACCTTTTTCCTTCCGGTGTACATTCTCGCCATCTTGATGGCGTTCTCGTTTGCGTCGGCGCCGCCGTTGGTGAAGAACACCTTCGCGATGTTGTCCGGCATGAGGTCAACGACCATCTCGGCGAGCTTCGAGCGGCTCTCGCAGGCGTAGCTCGGGCCGACGAAGCAGAACTTCTCCGCCTGCTCCTTGATGGCGTCGATGATGGGGCGGCAGCCGAAGCCCACGTTCAGGTTGACGAGCTGGCTGGACATATCGGTGTATCTGCTGCCGTCGTAGTCCCAGAAGTAGATACCCTCGCCCTTTTCCACGGCGATGGGGTTCAGCCCCTTCTGCTTTGACCATGACTGTAAATTGTACTTGGTGTGGTTGGTTTTGATCTCAGTTGCATTCATAAGAATCGTCCTCCATTATCAGCTTTGAGTTTTCCATGTTGAGCAGTTCCCTCGCCCGGAAAGCCAGAAGCAGATTCATTTTATCCTCGTCGCTGAAGCTGCTGCCCAGAAGTTCGCGGATCTGTTTGAGCTTGTAGTTCACCGTGTTCCGGTGAACGCCGAAGATATCCGCGACCTCCTTCACGCTGCAATCGTTCTCGAAGTAGCAGCGCAGCAGATCGGCGCAGCCGGTGTTGTTCTTGGCGTCGTAGTCCAGCAGCTTGCCGAGGGTGCTGTCCACGTAATCCGAGAGGATACGGGAGCTTTCCACGCCGAAAAGCAGCTTGTAAACGCCGATGTCGCGATAGTACATGACCGGAGCCTTCTTCATCACGGCGAGCCTCATCGCGGAGACCGCCTCGCGGTAGCAGGAATGTATCCCGTCGTACCCCAGCCCGTTGTCTGAAATACCAATGTGAACCCCCGCAGGCTCGGAGCAGTTCTCGCTCACCGCGGCTGCAAGCTGTTCGCCGAGCCTCCCCGCCTCCTGCGGAGTGATATGCTGCCGCACTATCACAAGGTAGTTCTCCTGTATGAATATGCAGGAGGGATACTGCGGGCTTGCGCATATCTTACGCACCAGGAACCGCATGCCGCGCCACTCGTCGCCGCTCCCCGGCTTGTCGGGGTGGGAGAGCTGCGCCGCAAGCAGCGTGTAGCTCACCATGTCGTGGAAGCCCCGGCGCTCCAGCACCGGCGCGTACTCGTCGCGGTTCCCCGGCGCGAAGAACAGGTTGCGGAACGCTCCGGCAAGACTGGTCTCGCTCTCCTCGTTGGAAATGATCCGGTGGCAGAAATCGTATGTCAGGTCGATGAGCCTCACCGACCACGGCACCACGAACAGCGGGAGCGCATTGCACTCGCAGTATTCCATGACGTCCTTCGGAACGGCGTTTATGTACGGTCCTATGTTCACGACTACGCCCGCCGCGTTCTTGCCCTTGAGCTGCCGCACGAAATCCAGCAGCCAGCCGCTGCCCTTGTGACCGATACCAGTAGTGAACACAAGCTCGTTTCCGTGCATGAAGTCCGGAACCTCGCTGTCCTCAACGATGTGTACCCAGCGGACGAAATTATCCATTCCCGCCCTGCCTGCGATGAGCTTCATGCCGTAGGTCTTTTCAGCGTTCGCGCATATTCTTGCAAGTGTGATCGCCATAAACGCCCTCCTCTCCGATCATCTTCCGGGCTTCTTCACCCGTTTGCTGTGGGTTATCGAGCCGGTCGGGCAGACCAGCGTACACAGCAGGCAGCCCACGCAGTTCCCGCCGGTGAGGTGCGGCTTTCTGTCCGCGCCCATCGCGATCGCCTGGTGTCCGCCGTCCATGCAGGAGATGCAGCATCTTCCGCAGCCGACGCAGCTTTCCCGGTCAAACACCGGATAGACCACCGTGCTGCGGTCGAGGTCGTCCGCCGGGACTATGTTCGCGAGCGCCGAACCGGTAAGCTCGCTCAGCCGTGACATTCCGTGCGCCGCCAGATAAGCCCTCGTTCCCGAGATAAGGTCGTCGATTATCCGGTAGCCGTACTGCATTACCGCTGTGGTTATCTGGATATTCTCACAGCCCAGCGCGATGAACTCCAGCGCGTCATGCCAGCTCTCTATGCCGCCGATACCGCTCAGCGGCGTCCCGGAAAGCTCCGGACAGACCGCCATATCGTGAATGAACCGCAGCGCTATCGGCTTCACAGCCTTTCCGGAGTACCCCGAAACGGAGCACTTCCCGTTAACGCCCGGGCAGGAGACCATCGAATCCAGATCGACGCGCGTCAGGCTCTTTACCGTGTTTATCGCGGCTATGCCGTCCGCGCCGCCTTCCTTCGCGGCTGTCGCGGGGACTTCCATGTTGCCGATGTTCGGGGTCATCTTCGCCAGCACCGGGAGCTTCGTTCCGCGCTTTGCCGCGGCGGTGTAGGCTCTCACAAGCTCCGGATTCTGCCCGACGTCGCTGCCCAGCCCCTCGCCCACCATCTGCGGGCAGGAGAAGTTGCACTCGATGATGTCGCAGCCCGCCTCCTCGGATAGCCTTGCAAGCTCCGTCCATTCCTCCTCGGTGCTGCCCATTATGGAGGAAACTATCACCTTCGACGGGAACTCCCGCTTCAGCCGCCGGAGTATCTCAAGGTTCTCATTCAGCGGGTGGTCGGAGATCTGCTCCAGGTTCTTGAACCCAACGAACGGGGTGGATTCCTTGCCGATGGCGTCGAACCGGGGTGAAACCTCGTCCGGTCTGATGAAGCCTATCGTCTTGTAGACTATGCCGCCCCAGCCGGCTCTCAGCGCGTTGGCGCACATCTCGTAGCCGCTCGCCACCACCGACGACGAGAGGAAGAACGGATTCTCGCACTTCACGCCGCAGAATTCCATTGAGAGGTCTGCGGTCAGTTCCTCAGCCTTCACCGGCTCCGGAGCCGCCTTTATCATCTCGCGTATCTTCACCGGAGACTCGTAGTGCAGGCAGGCGCTCTCGCATTCGCCGGAGCATTCCGCGCACCTGGCGGCTGAGACGTACCCGGCGCCGACCGCCGCGTTCTCAAACCTTGCCGCCCTGACGAACCGCGCCGGGTCGAAGCCCTCCGGACAAGCCGCCGTGCAGGGAGCCTCCGCGCACAGCATACACCGCGCCGATTCATTGTTTAGTATCTGTTCTGCGTATTTCATATCGTTACCTCCTGCACGGTAAGTTTTTATTTTGCCTTATGTTTTGCACATTTAACGAACCTGCCCCAGCCGCGTTCGCCGACGAACTCGCCGTTATCGAACACCAGCCTGCCCCTGGAGTAGGTCTGAACGGGATAGCCGTGTACCTTCACGCCCTCCCAGATGGTGTGGTCGCAGTCGGAGTGCATGTTCTCCTGATGTATCGTGAACTCCTTCGCGGGGTCGTAGATGACGATGTCCGCGTCCTTGCCGGGAGCTATCTCGCCCTTGTCGGTGCAGCCGAATATCTTCGCCGGGTTTGTGGAGCACAGCTCCACAGCCTTCTCGAAGCTGATAACGCCGTCGTTCGCCTTGCCGAGCATGTAGGGGTACATGTTCTCGATCCCGGCGCAGCCGTTCGGGATCTTCCGGAAGTCGTTCAGACCCCAGTCCTTTTCGCTCTGCTGGAACGGGCAGTGGTCGGTGGCGATGGTGTCGATGTCGCCGCGCTTTATCGCTTCCCAGATGGCGTCCTGCGACTCCTGACCCTTCATAGGCGGGGAGCATACGAAGTTCCTGCCGTCTGCGCGCTTGTAAACGCCGCTGGTGAATTCAAGGTACTGCGGGCAGGTCTCGGCGTAGATCTCATAGCCCTCGTCCTTCGCCTTTGTCACCGCCTCAACGCCCTGCTTGTTCGCGAGGTGTACGATGTACAGCGGTGCGTTCGCAGCCTTCGCCAGATTGATGGCGCGCTCGTCCGCCTCGCCCTCCACGAACTCGGGACGGCTCATGTAGTGATACCACGCGTCGGTCTTGCCCTCGCTGATGTACTTCTCGGTGAGGGTGTTCACCAGCTCGTTGTTCTCGGCGTGCACCGCGATGAGCGCTCCGAACTCCTTGGACTTTGCAAGGAGCTGGTAGAACACGCCGTCCTTAACGCCGAAATCGTATACCATGAACACCTTGTAGGAGGTGATTCCGATGTCGCAGGCGTCCTTTATGCTGTCGAGGAGGTCTCCGTGAATATCCTTGACGCCGATGTGGAACGAATAGTCCACCGCCGCGTCCGGAGCCGCCAGGGCGTTCCTGCGGTTAAACGTATCGGTCATAGTCTCGTTGAAATCCTGGAGCGCGAAGTCGAACACCGTTGTGGTGCCGCCGCACGCCGCGGCTCTTGTCCCCGCGAAGTAGTCGTCGGAGGAAACCGTGCCGCCGAACGGCATTGCAAGGTGCGTGTGTGCGTCTATAGCGCCCGGGAGCACCAGCTTGCCCGCTGCGTCCACCACCTTCGCTCCGGGGATATCCGGGATACTGCCGACTGCGGCGATCTTCCCGTCCTTTACCGCGACGTCAGCCTTGTAAGAGCCTGTCGCACTGACGACTGTGCCGTTTCTGATTATCATGTCCATATCGAAAGCCTCCTTATATTGTTCTGGCAAACTTGCATTTGTCGGAAAACCAGGCGGAGCCGCTCCCCGCCGGGCTTTCCGACAAACCCTCGCAGCAGCGGGGGTCTGCCGAAAATGAAACCTGTTTACTTACTTATGAAATCCCACATACCAGGGGTGGTGAGAAATGCGCCTTTATCGCCGCCCCGCCAGCCCGTCAGCCGCCGTAGTTGGAGTTCTTGTATACCAGCACCAGACCGGATCTCTGATATACCTGAGCTACTTCCAGCAGCTCCATGCCGCCCGCGTTGGCGTTGATGAGGTTTGATACCCATGTTACGCCGAAATCAACGGTGCCGTTGTAAACTGCGGTGGTCTCGGAGATGTCGCCGCCGCCGGAGATGATGTCCACGTCAAGGCCGACCTCGTCGTAGTAGCCCTTGGCCTTAGCAACGTAGTAGCCCATGAACTGAGCCTGCGGCAGCCACTTGAGCTGTACGGACACGGAGGTCTTTTCGGGAGCGCCGTCCGCTGCCGGGTCGTATGCGAGGTAATCCGCGCTGCGGATATCGTCCAGGGTCAGGGAAGCCAGCTTATCCTTTGCGGCGCTGTCCTCGAGAATGATGTACTGCTTTGCGAGGTCGAGGGTCTGCTGCATTGCCGCCTCGTCCATATTGCCCACGTCGGAAGCGGAAACGGTATTGCCGCTCATGTCGGTCGTTACCAGCTTAGCGACCTCGGAAGCCATGTACGCCTGGTGGTCTGCGGATACGGAGGAACCTGCCTCGAATACGATCTCCGCTGCCTCGTCCGGGTGCTCGCAGGCGTAAGCCCAGCCCTTCATCGAAGCGGATACGAACGCCTTTACGGTATTCGGATTAGCCTCTGCGAACGCCTTGGAGGTGAACAGGTTGTCCTCCAGCATCGCAACGCCCTCGTCGTTCATGTCGATGATGCTTACGGTGTCGCCGTAGCCGTAGCCGCCGTCGTAGTCGTTCTTTACAAGACCCAGCTCGTTATAGGTCATCGCGGAAGCCAGCTTGACGCTGTCGCTGTCGAACTGGTCCATTGTGAAGTCCTGTGTGATATAGTCGGCAGGGAGTCCGTACTTTGTCAGCAGAGCTTGGATCTCGTACTCGTTGCCGAGACCCCAGTTGCCGACAGTGCTTTCAGCCGCCGCGGACTTTATGATGTCCTCGTGGGTCATTGCTCCTGTGGAAGAGCCGGAGCTTTCCTCAGCCGCAGAGCTGTCTGCTGCGGAAACATCGTCTGCCTGAGCGCCTCCATCAGAACTGACGGAGGAAGTGCTTCCCGTGCTTGAAGTTCCGCCGGAACATGCTGTAAACTGCATGCATGCGAGTATAGCCGCAGCTCCTGCAAGTAAAAATCTCTTTCTTTCTGCTTTCATAGTGTGTACCTGCCTTTCTTTAATACCTTTTGTTCTATACCAAACGGAAGCGTTACGCCTTTCTCCGTTTCAGCACCAATCTTTCAACCAGCATGAGGATTATGTACATTCCTATTCCTATCGCACATGCCGTCGCGATATACGCCCACGCGGTGGGGTACTGTCCCTTGACGATGTTCTCGCGTATCTGCCTGCCGACGCCCACCGTGTCCTCCGCGAAATACTCCGTTACCAGCGCGCCTATGACGCTCGCCGGAACGCTGACCCTCAGCGCCGTGAAAACGTACGCCAGCGAGTTCGGAAGCCGCAGCTTCGTGAAAACCACGATCTTCGGCGCCGCGTAGGAGGTCATGAGATCCTCGGAAAAGGGCTTCAGCTCGGTAAGCCCGCGGAACGCATTGACGCTCATCGCCGCCGTGCAGGATATCGTCACAACGATTATCTTTGCGAGCGTGCTTCTGATGGAAACATCATTGCTGACGTCGCGCGTCCAGTTGTTGATAACCGGAGCCAGAGCCACGATCGGGATCGCGTTGAACGCGGATACTATCGTAAGTCCGCCGGCGCCCCACTTGCGGAATATCGAAGCGATCACCGCGATGAGGTACCCCAGGATACTTCCTGCTACCAGTCCGCCCAGCGCGACCGTCAGGGTCATTTTGACCTGGCTGCCGATGCTGTCCTTGTTCTGCGAGATTATCTCGCCTATTCTGGTGGGGAGCGGAAGGGTTATCGTGTCAGTGCCGAGCCAGGAATGAAGCGCCTGAGTCTGCCACAGCATGAATACGATCACTCCGAAAAGAAGCGGAAGTCCCACGCTGGACATCATGCCCAGCCATTTTTTCGTTCTCATGATATCCCTCCTTAGTCACCGGACCTGTTTCGCTTGTAGGGACAGAGCAGCCTTTCAATCAGCCCCATCAGCACGAAGCTGAGTATGCCGATCACCGCGCTTATCAGCACGATATCCCAGAAAACCAGACGGGTCATGCCGCCCTTGAGCGACTGTGAGAGCATACAGCCGAGTCCGTTGCCGCCCTGGAGCGTATCCACCAGTATCGAAGCGGTTATCGCCATCGGCGCCGAGATCTTCAGCCCCGTGAAGAAATACGGAATGCACGCCGGGATAAGCGTTTTCGTGTAGAGCTGGAACTTGTTCGCAGCGTAGCTGTACATCAGCTCGTGCTTCTCCTTCTCGACCGACCTGAACCCCGCCAGCACGTTCGTTGACACCGGGTAGAAGGTCAGTATCGCCGCAATGACTATTCTCGCGGAATTGATGTCGCCGGTTATCGAAAGGATTATCGGAGCCATTCCCAGAATAGGTATCATCTGAATTATCATCAGATACGGGAACGCTATCTTCTCGACCACCCTCGAGAGGTTCATCAGCAGCGCCAGTATGCAGCCCGCCGCGATTCCTGCCAGGAAGCCTATCCCCGCCCGGGAGAGCGTCTCGCCGCACGCCGTGCCGATAAGCTCTATCATCGTCATCTTGCCGGTGACCTTCTTGTCGCTGAAAAACGACCCGATTATCTCGTAAAGGTGCGGCAGAACGTTCACCGGGGTGCGCTTTGTCGCCGCCACGATACAGGCGAATATCTCCCAGACGACCACTATGCCGAGTATCCAGACCAGCGTCACCATGTGTTTTGAATGTACGAAGCGCTTCAGTGCCGGAAGCGGCCCGCCGCGCGCCTTTTTTACTGTTGTCATGCCGTTCCCTCCTCAGACGCCCTCGAAGCTGCCGCGCACCCTGGCGACCAGCTCGGTGAATTCCTGCGTGTCCGTCATATCCAGCGTGCGGGGTCTCGGCAGGTCGATGTCGACCACCGCAGAGAGCCGCCCGGGGTGCGGTGAGAGCACGCATACGCGGTCGGAAAGGAACACGCTCTCGGAAATGTTGTGCGTTACGAAAATTACGGTCTTGTTCGTCTTGCGCCAGATCTTCAGCAGGTCGATGTGGAGCTTCTCGCGGGTGAACTCGTCAAGCGCTGAGAACGGCTCGTCCATCAGCAGTATCTCCGGGCGTATCGCCAGCGCCCTCGCAATTCCGACCCTCTGCTGCATGCCGCCGGAAAGCTGGTTCGGATAGTGGTTCGCGAAGTTCGTTAGCCCTACCATCTCGAGCATTCCGTCTGCGATGTCCTCGCGCTCGCCCTTCGGGACGTGCATTATCTCCAGCGGGAGCATCACGTTCCTGCGGACCGTCCGCCAGTCGTAGAGCACCGGGCTCTGGAATACGATTCCGTATCGCTGAGCCAGCCTCGCCTCCCGGGGAGTTACTCCGCCGACCGTGATCGTTCCGGAAGTCGGGTGGAGCAGGTCCGCGATTATTCTGAGGAGCGTCGTCTTGCCGCAGCCCGAGGGACCGAGCAGCGAGATGAACTCGCCCTTCTTGATGTCCAGCGTCACGTTGGTGAGCGCCGTGACATCGTTTCCGCCCTGATCCTTGTACACCATGCCGATGCTGTCCAGCATGATCTCTGTTTTCTCGTTTGCCATATCGATCACTCCTTAAAATAAAAATCAGGGCATTAGCGACATCTGCGGCGCCATTGCCCTGATCCTCTGATCTCTTTAATTTTGCAGGATTCGAAGATTTGTTATTCATTTCTTCGTTCCCTTGGTTTATGATACAAGTATACAGCATAATTTCTCCGTTGTCAATGTGCCGGAGAACATTTAGGAGATTTCCACAACAAAAAATATGCATTCATGGTTGAAATATAGGGAAAACATACACACTGATGCGAATTGTGCTGCCGCATAACCACGCAGTTTGTGCGCAGGCACAACAAAAATGCTGCCGGAATATCTGTCCGGAGCCCTCCATGCTCTGATCCTCCCGTGCAGGAACGCCCCGCCGGAAATTTCACCCCGTGCGCCAGGACGTTCAGCCGGAACCGCCCGGGCCAAAAACGAATTTTCAACTTATAAATTATTCATTATACGCAGAAAAGCTCCGGACAGCCGAAGCCGCCCGAAGCTTTGTTATTCCGCGGGACCGGATATCAGTCCTGATCCGCCTTGAGGACTGCGTTAAGCATTACGGTAGCGCCCTCGGTGCAGTGCTCCACGGAGCTGAACTCCTTCTCGCAGTGGGAGAGGCCGTCCTTGCTCTGAACGAACACCATCGTTGTGGGTATCATGTAAGCGCAGAACTGAGCGTCGTGACCAGCGCCGGAGTGGATATACTGATGCTTGATGCCGGTCTCCTCGGCGGCAGCCTTGACGTAGCTTACGAGCTTCTTATCATAATAAACGGTGTCGCGGTTCCATGCCTTGACTGCCTCGCAGGTACAGCCAGCCCAGGTCTTTTCGGCACAGCTTCTGACGATCTCCAGCACCTTTTCCAGCACCTTCGGATCCTCGTGGCGTGCGTCGAAAGAAAAGTCGAAGAAATCCGGAACGCAGGTGTGCACGCAGGGGTGACATACGACCTCGCCGGTGGTGTAAACCAGATCGGAATATCCCAGCTTGTCTATCTCCTCGTGGAGGTAGCACAGCGCCTGCGAAGCCGCCAGGAATGCGTCCCTGCGCTTTGGCATGGGGAACGTTCCTGCGTGGGTGGTCTGACCGTAGAACTTCAGGCGGTAGTTGAACATTCCGAGCACGCAGTCGACAACGCCGATATCGTTTCCGGCGTCCTCGAGGATAGGACCCTGCTCGATGTGGGTCTCGAACATATACATGTACTTCTCAGGAGAGATACGATACTTCCTGTCGCCCTTGAATCCGGACTTCTCCAGCGCCTCGCCGAACGTAGACTTGTTGTCGAGAATGCTCTTTGAAGCCATCATGTCCTCAAACCTGAACTTGCTGCGGATATCCTCCGGCAGGTAGTCGTAGCAGATAATGCCGGAGCACATCATTGCCGGCGGATACAGCGAGCCTTCCTCGTTTGTCCAGATCATCGCGGTCAGCGGGTGCTTGTGCGGTATCTTCTTTTCAGCGACTGTCTCGAGCACCTCCATCGCGCTCATCACGCCGAGGATACCGTCGTAGTTGCCGCCGTTCTTTACGCTGTCCACGTGGGAGCCCATTACGATGCGCTTTGCGTCCGGGTCGGAGCCGGGGAGCGTCGCATACATGCACGCAACGTCGTCCACTTCGATGGCCGCGCCGATCGCCTCCATTCTGCGGCGGAACTCGTTTCTTGCCTGGATAGCTTCCGGCGAGAGGGAGTACCTGGTGATACCGCCGTGGCCTGCGTCGCCGAATTTGCTGAAAGTTTCGATCTTGTCCTTCATTCTGTCATAGCTGCATGTGTACATAAAAACTCTCCTTTGCTTCTGTATTTCTGTCTGATGGGAACCTCTAAAAACCGGTTTGAAAAGGGAAAATGGGTAGAGTGCGCCGAAT
>ENA-UOJB01000197-UOJB01000197.1-human-gut-metagenome-genome-assembly--contig:-C48-NODE-197-length-80634-cov-35.967920_pt1 | contig 80634 bp, 70 predicted proteins | sample MGYA00242338_ERZ723885 | MGnify/ENA metagenome assembly ERZ723885
GCCTGACCGTAAGGATTTTGAGCCTGACCGTAAGGATTCTGAGCCTGACCGTAAGAATTCTGAGGAGCAGACTGATTGTAATATGTATAGTTCATGGCGTTCATTCGTTTATTTTGTGCATCGGCAATGGCATTTGCAGTCCATGTTTTGTTGGCAATTGCCGTATATCCGAGGATATTTACAATAACACCGAATACCAAGATAAAAAAGTTAATAATCATTAATGCCCACATAACTGTAGCTAAGATTGATGATGTTGTTGTTATAACGTCACTCGGATTTACATAGGAATAATTATAGCTTGAGCCTCGTGACGATTCGTATATTTGTCGGATATAGTCAGAATTTAACAAACTTCCTCCGATAATCGTTATGAGCAGATCGATAAGACTAAAGAATGAGAATACTGAAAGCAGTATATTCAAAATTATTATAGCTGTTCTTTTTCCCGAAGTCTGTACTTTTTTGTATTTGAAATACAGTACAAGCACCGGAATACTAAATCCTAAAATAAACATTATATTATATTTCCTTTCGAGAATTATTTGATATTGGCATTTCCGCAGTAAATGCAGAATTTGTTATCCGATTCGTTGAACTTTCCGCAGCTTTTGCACTGCCAAGCGGTGTTTTCGGTTGTGAAGCTCTGCTGTACGTTTACATTTGATTGTGTACGGTATATCTGCTGTGCTCTGGCGGCACCTGCTCTGAGCTTTTCGTTGTATGCTACGACACTCAATTCTCTGTTGCCGAAACATTTATAGCCTTTGATACAGGCAATTATGCCTAATGTAATAATTCCTCCGCAATATATCGTAATTGCAACCAATATGCCTGAAATCAGTTCCGAAACTATCGGATAATAACCATCACTTTCGGTGAAATAATACATAGGCAATATACCGGATAAAAGCACAAGTATATTTATAGATGTGAGTACTGTCAGAATAATTGTCAGTACCTTGATACCGGTGAGTTTTGAAACGATAGGACAACTCTTGTAAGAACTGCATAAAATGAGTAAAGCGATTGCGATACCTATATTTATCATACAGCGTCCTCCTTACTGATTGTCCGTATCGCTCTGAGTGTTTTCCGAAGAAGGCGTATTGTTTTTAGGCGCACCGCATTGTGAACAGAATGATCCGCCTATATCCTTGTTTATTGTACCGCAAACGTTACATTTCCACGTGTTGCACTGAGGCTGCTGTATCTGCTGGGGCGGAACTGCAAAGCCTGCTCTGTACTGCTGCTGTAATGCGGCCGCCTTATCAAAGGCTTTCTTTTTAAGCTCCTTGTCAGAGAGCGTTGTATATCCTACAATGCACATTATAATTCCCGCAATGACCGTTGCGATTATAACGATATAGTACGACACATATATTGCATATTCGCTTGTTCCCGGTACAAAGGAAGTGAAATTGTAGCTTGTGAAATAGTCGTAAGGGTTGCAAAGAAGCCTGAAAAAGTCAATCTTGAACAGCAGAAGAAGTGAATCGAATACAGTAAGCAATACAGTTATTGCAGTAAGCGATTTTCTCTTGCCGAGCGTGGGATTTTTTCTGTATTTGGCAGTTATAATAAGCACTGTTATTATAAAAACAACAACTGCCAGATAAAAAATAAATCCGTCAAATAAGCTGGAGAGCAATTTGTCTGTGGTTGATTTGTAGTTGTAATCGCCAAAATCATCAACATATCGGCTTGCAGATGTAAGTAAATTGATCATTTTGAATCCTCCTTAATAATTAAAGCAAATTAATGTAAAAAAACTTCTACTGATGTGATTTTATCACATAATTGCCTCTTTGTCAATCAAAGTAAAAAATATTGACAATCCGCCCTTGCGGATATATAATATAAGTTAGTGCAACGGTTATATTTTTACGGAAAACCGTTTTGGATACAGCGTTTCTATGCTGTGGAAAGGAACATTATTATGGCAGTATTGGTAACAGGCGGAGCAGGATATATCGGCTCTCACACCTGCGTGGAGCTTCTTAACGCAGGCGAGGATATTATTGTAATAGACAACTTCTACAACTCAAAGCCGAAGGCTATTGAGGCTATCAAGGAAATCACAGGCAGAGATTTCAGATTCTACGAGAATGACTGCTGTGACAGAGAAGCTCTTGACAGGATTTTCAGAGAGAACTTCATCACAGAAGTAATACATTTTGCGGGCTACAAGGCAGTAGGCGAAAGCTGTGTAAAGCCTATAATGTATTATGAAAACAACATCAACTCAACTCTTGCACTTATCGAAACAATGCAGAAATACGGCTGTAAGAAGCTTGTATTCAGCTCGAGTGCAACAGTTTACGGCATACCCGATAAAGTGCCGGTAACAGAGGATTTCCCTTTGAGCGCTATCAATCCATACGGTTCTACAAAGCTGATGATTGAGAATATGTGCAGAGAGCTGTACGCATCCGATGATCAGTGGAGCATTATCCTTTTACGTTACTTCAACCCTATCGGTGCGCACGAGAGCGGTAAGCTCGGTGAAGACCCCAACGGTATACCGAATAACCTTATGCCCCTTATCCTCCGCACAGCCTCAGGAAAAATGGCAACGCTCAGCGTATTCGGTAACGACTATCCCACTCCCGACGGCACTTGCGTAAGAGATTACATTCACGTTGTTGACCTTGCACTCGGTCATGTTGCCGCAATAAAGGCGGCAAGAGCGCATACAGGCTGTCCCGCATACAACCTCGGTACAGGTAAGGGATACTCTGTGCTTGATATTATCAACGCTTTCGAAAAGGTAAACAAGGTCAAGGTACCTTATGTTATAACAGGCAGACGTCCCGGTGACGCAGCCGCTTGCTACTCAAATCCCTCGCTTGCCAAGAAAAAGCTCGGCTGGACAGCAAAGAGAGGTCTTGAGCAGATGTGCCGTGACAGCTGGAACTATATAAAGGCAAATTCCTGATAAAAACAGAATATATAAAAGCCGCTTGGCGCATAGGCTGTGCCGTGCGGCTTTTTTGTAAAACGGAGAATGATATGAGATTTACATTCTGTCCCGACTGCGGAGCGAAGCTTATCGGACGTGCAATCGGCGATGACGGTCTTGTGCCGTACTGCGGGCATTGCGACCGTCCGTGGTTTGATATGTTCTATAATTGCGTGATAGTCCTTGCAAGACGAGGAGATAAATACGCCCTTATCCGTCAGCACAGCGGTGACGGCAGTATAAGCGAGGACAGATTCGTCTGCGTGTCCGGCTACATAATGACAAACGAAACAGCCGAACAGGCGGCAGTGCGTGAGGTCACAGAAGAACTCGGACTAAAGCCGGTCAAGGTACGCCTTGTTGCAACATACGCTTATCAGAAAAAGCAGATGCTGATGACGGGGTTTCTGGCTGAACTTCCCGAGGGTGATTTCTCGCTTTCGGATGAGCTGATTGCGGCGCAGTGGTTTGATGAAGCCGAAGTCGGCGCAAGGCTTGCAGGCAGTTCTGTCGCAAAGCTGTTATTCAATGATATAAAAGGAGCAAAGCTATGAGAAAAGATCTACCGCCTATAGAGCCGTATGAGCGTACCGCTCATTATTACGAAACCGACAGAATGGGCATAATACACCATTCGAATTATATAAGGTGGTTCGAAGAAACGAGAATACATTATCTTGACAAAGCAGGCTATCCATATTCCGAAATGGAAAAGGACGGAGTTATGATACCTGTGCTGTCTGCCGAATGTACTTACAAAAATGCCGTGCGTTTTGACGAAACGGTGCTTATAGATCTTAAAATCACAGAGTTCAACGGCTTTAAAATGACAATTGATTATGTGGTAAAAGGCAAGGAAAACGGCGATGTCAAGGCAACAGGCAGAACCCGTCATTTCTTTGTGAACAGCGATTTCAAGCCGGTTAGAGTGAAGGATAAATTTCCAAAAGTATATGAAGTGTTCAACAGTCGCAAGGAGGAAGAATGAAAAGGATAAACATACACGAGAATAAAATCAACATTGTATTTGATATTGAGGATAACGGACAGATAAAGCTGATGCACTTTTCGGCGCTCCCGTTCAACGAAAACGATATATGGGACGAGATGTTCGAAAAGGATCATCTCGGCTGTTTTGACATAGCACAGGTCGAAATAGCGGGACTTGACCGTCCGTGTGAACGTCACGGCACGAAGTACATAGTAACGGCACCGGGCTACAGACTTAAGTACAAGGATTTTTCCGATACCCGTGACAATATCGGCAGGCTTATAAAAATAACGCAGTATGACGAGCCGACAGGCATAGAGGTTATCAGCACGTTCCGTTTCTATGACGGCATAAGCATAGTGCGCACCTATACGGAAGTCAGGAATACATCTGCGACCGAAACATACACGTTGACCTATGTTTCATCGTTCAACTATCTCGGTTTTGAAAAAGAGGGCATTCTTCCTCGTGACGATAAGTTTATTATAAAGATACCGCATAATTCGTGGCAGAAGGAAATGCTGTGGCAGGACTACACCTTTGAACAGCTCGGTATGCCGCAGTCGCAGAAAGACGGCTGGGAACACTGCGGCAAGGCGATAAATGTAACGAATGTAGGTAACTGGTCAACAAACGAATATCTACCTATGGGATATATTCAGAACATTGAAACAGGAAACGGGCTTTTCTGGCAGATAGAGCATAACGGCTCGTGGCACTGGGAGATAAGCGACCAGAGAGGACATTTTTACCTTGCGCTCAGCGGACCTAATGAACAGCAATCTCACTGGTTCAAGAACCTTGCTCCCGGGGAGAGCTTTACGTCCGTTCCTGTCGCAGTCGGCGTATGTTGTGACTTTGACGAGGGTATGGGCGAGCTTACAAGATACCGCCGTGCGATACGCAGAAAGAATGCCGATAACGAAAAGCTGGCAGTTATTTTCAATGACTACATGAACTGTCTTTGGGGCGATCCTACAGAAGAAAAGGAAATGCCGCTTATCAGAGCCGCCGCAGAGGCAGGATGCGAGTATTACTGCATTGATTGCGGCTGGTATGCGGACGGTTTCTGGTGGGACAGCGTGGGCGAGTGGCAGGAGAACCGCCGCCGCTTCCCGAACGGTCTTAAGAAGGTGACCGATGAAATCAGAAAATACGGTATGATACCGGGCGTATGGCTGGAGATAGAAGTTATGGGCATAAATTGCGAAATGGCAAAGAAAGTGCCTGACGAATGGTTCTTTATGCGGCACGGCAAGCGTGTATACGATCGTTCACGCTATCAGCTTGACTTTTCAAATCCCGAAGTCAGCGCTTATGCCGACAGCGTAATTGACCGCCTTGTAAAAGATTACGGTGTAGGCTACATAAAAATGGACTACAATATAGAGCCGGGAATAGGCACGGAGGTTAACTGCGACAGTGCAGGTGAAGGACTGATGCGTCACGAAAAGGCATATCTTGCGTGGCTTGACGGCGTGTTTGCACGTTATCCCGAGCTTATCATAGAAAATTGCTCAAGCGGCGGTATGAGAATAGACTATGCGATGCTCAGCCGTTATTCGATACAGTCGACGAGCGATCAGGACGATTACAGAAGATATGCTACCATAGCGGCAAACGCACCGACAGGTCTTTGCCCCGAACAGAGCGCTATATGGTCATATCCGCTGACAGACGGCGACAGAGAAGAGGTTGTGTTCAATATGGTAAACGCTATGACACAGCGTATCCATCAGAGCGGCCACCTTGCAAATCTCAGCCCCGAGCGAATGTCACTTGTAAAAGAAGCGCTTGAATGTTATAAAAGTATTCGTGATGATATTAAGAAATCTGTACCGTTCTGGCCCTTGGGACTATCTCATATCGGGGACGAATGGGTAACACTGGGTCTTAAAGCAGGAAATAAAGCCTATCTTGCGGTATGGCGCAGACAAGGAAGCAACGAGTGCTGTAATATACCGATAAGATATGCAACTGAGAATGCAAAGGTAAGCTGTATATACCCGTCCTTTGACGAGGGTGGGCATAAATTCAATCCGCTTTCAAGGTCGCTTTCTGTAAAACTGCCCGAATGCTTCACGGCAAGGCTTTTTGAAATAGAATTGTAATAAAAAGGATAAGTGTTGACTTTTATACTTTAGAGTGATAAAATAGTAGTATTATTATAGAGGTATTTTACCTATTTGCTTTTGAGAAAGGGAAACGCAATGAACACAAAACTTGTTTCAAAGGATAAAGACGAGCTTTTCAAAGCGATAATGGAGCTTAGAAGTATTGAAGAATGCTACGACTTTTTTGAGGATTTATGCACTATAAGAGAGCTTGAATCAATGGCTCAGCGTCTGCACGTTGCAAAGCTGCTTGTAGAGGGCAGAGTGTACAGCGATATAGTCGAAGAAACAGGAGCCAGCACCGCCACGATAAGCCGTGTAAACAGGTCTTTACAGGGCGGAAATGACGGCTACTCCATCGTTTTCGACAGAATGAAGGATAACGATTGACCGAAAGGGTGATAATATGTCGGCATACGGTTGTTTTGCGGACGTTTACGACACGCTGACTTCCAATATCGACTATAAGGAGCTTGCCGGGTATTATGACAGAATAATTACTTCTCACGGCGGCAAAAGGGGCATACTTCTTGACCTCGCCTGCGGTACGGGCAGTATGTCGATGCAGTTTTCCGCTCTCGGATATGATGTTATCGGAGTGGACCTAAGCACCGAAATGCTCAGTGTAGCAAAGGAAAAACCGCACAAAAACATAGAGTATCTCTGTCAGGATATGTGCGAGCTTGATATGTACGGCACTATTGATGTTACCGTATGCGTGCTTGACAGCATTAACCATCTTGACAGCAAAGAGGATATACTGCGTTGCTTCAGTTCCGTATCACTTTTCTGCGACCCTGAGGGACTTTTCGTATTTGACATTAACACTGTGAGAAAGCACAGAGAGGTGCTTGCGGATAACACATTTGTGTATGATATGGAGAAAGTCTATTGCGTATGGCAGAATTATCTTGACAGTGACAGCGAAGACAGCAGGGTTGATATTGCACTTGATATTTTCACTGAAAACGAGGACGGCTATTATGAGCGTTCCTGTGAGGATTTTTCAGAGATAGCTTTACCGCTTGAAGAAATTGAAGAATTACTGCATAAGGCAGGCTTCAGAATTCTTGACAGATATAATTATATGACAACAGAAAAGGGCAGTGAGGACAGTGAAAAGGTGCTTTACTGCTGTGCAAAGGAAACAAAATAAATGGGAAAGATAGTAAGAGCTTTATCGGCAGACGGCAGTGTGCTCTGCAGTGCTGTCGATACTACCGATATTGTAAATGAAATACACAGAATACACGGCACATCCGCAACAGCATCGGCAGCGGCAGGCAGACTTGCAACTGCGGCTTGTATTATGGGTGCGCTTATGAAAAACGAAACCGACAGACTTGAACTGAGGATAAACGGCGGCGGAAAAATCGGTACAATTACGACCGTAGCCGATTACAGAGGCAACGTAAAATGCTGTATGGACAATCCTTTTGCCGATTTGCCGCTCAACTCCAAAGGTAAACTGGATGTCGGAGGAATAGTAGGCACGGACGGTTATCTTTCGGTAATAAGAGATCTCGGCATGAAAGAGCCTTATGTCGGACAGGTGCCTATAGTGAGCGGAGAAATAGCTATCGACGTAACGCAGTATTATGCGGTAAGTGAGCAGATACCTACTGTTTGTGCGCTCGGCGTACTTGTCGATACCGACCTCACGATAAAAAAGGCAGGCGGATATATGATACAGCTTGTACCGCCCGTGAATGAAGCCGCTATAGATTTTATCGAAGAAAATATAAAGGATATGCAGTCCGTTACTAAAATGCTTGAGGACGGACTTACTCCCGAAGAAATAGCACTCAAAGGACTTAAAGGCCTTGACGGAGAGATACTTGACAGCTGGGAGGCGCAGTATTACTGCGATTGCTCAAGAGAGCGTACCGAGCAGGTGCTGATAACACTCGGCAAGGACGAGCTTGCAAAGCTTGCAGAGGAAGAGCCGGTCACGGAAGTGTGTTGTCATTTCTGCGATAACAAATATCGTTTTACATCGGAAGAACTGAAAGAACTTATCAAGAGGATATAATTTCTTATGAAAAAATGGCTTGTCAGAAATACGGACAATGCACTTGCAATGAAACTCAAGACCGACACGGGACTGCCGATGCTTTTGTGCAGTCTGCTTGTCGGCAGAGGAATATACACAGCCGAGCAGGCACAGCAGTATTTCAACGGTACGGAGCTTTCCGACCCCTTGCTTATTGCGGATATGGATAAGGCAGTACAGGCGATAGAAGAAGCGGTTGACAATGAAGTAAAGATAACCGTATACGGCGATTACGACTGCGACGGTGTTACATCTACCGTTATGCTTTTCACACATCTTGATGCAATAGGTGCTGACGTAAACTGGTACATACCCACCCGTGAGGAAGGCTACGGGCTGAACGAAAATGCAATACGCAAACTGCACGAGGACGGCACCGGTCTTATAATAACGGTAGACAACGGCGTTTCAGCCGTCAACGAGGCCGAGCTTATATATGAACTTGGAATGAAGCTGGTCATTACCGACCACCATCAGCTTCCCGAGATTCTGCCTAAAGCGGAGGCTATCGTAAATCCGCACAGACAAGATGACAGCTCTCCCTATAAAGAACTTGCAGGCTGTGGCGTTGCGCTAAAGCTCATTATGGCACTGGAACGTGATGTTGAAGGTGTTCTTGAGCAGTATGCCGACCTTGCGGCTATCGGCACTATAGGCGATGTTGTCGCACTGACAGGAGAAAACCGCATAATAGTAAAGCGTGGACTTCTTGAAATGCAGTACAGCGAAAATCAGGGACTTCAGGCGCTTATCAATGTGGCAGGACTTGATGCCGAAAGTATTACTTCTACAGGCATAGCGTTCGGCTTATGCCCCCGTATAAATGCCGCAGGACGTTATGACAGTCCGAAAGCGGCGGCAGAGCTTCTTATGGCTCAGACCGGACAGATAGCCGAGATAAAAGCGCAGGAACTGAATGAACTGAACGCAAAGAGAAAACAGATCGAAAGTGATATTCTCGAAATGGCAAAGGCTCAGCTTATTGCCGACCCTAAAGCATTTAACTCCCGTGTGCTTATTGTTTGCGGCGAGGGCTGGAATCACGGAATTATCGGTATAGTCAGTGCAAGACTTCTTGAACTTTACGAAAAGCCCTGTATCGTCATAGGAATAGAGGCCGATGAGGCAAGAGGCTCAGCGAGAAGCATCGAAGGCTTTTCACTTTATACCGCACTTGATGCGTGCAGTGAGCATCTTACACGTTTCGGAGGTCATACGAAGGCGGCAGGCTTTTCGCTTCCGAAAGACAAGGTAGATGATTTTATAGCTCAGCTGAGAAGCTATGCGGATGAAAAATTCCCTTCAATGCCGGTTATGACAACGGAGGCTGATATTGAGCCGGAGCTGTCCGACCTTGAAATATCTTCAATCGAGAATCTTCGTCATTTACAGCCCTACGGCGAAGAAAACAACGCTCCGCTATTTTTGATGAGAAACTGCACGATTATATCCTCAAGACCGCTAAAAGACGGTAAATATACATCGTTTACCGCAGAGTATAAAGGCTCGCAGTTTAAATTTCTCTGCTTCGGAACATCGTTTGATAAGTTCGGATATTATCCCGGAGATAAGGTCGATGTGCTGAGCCATATCGAAATAAACGAATATAATGATAAAAAAAGCGTCAGCGTAAGAGTAAAGGACATACGCAGAAGTGATTTTCCGCAGGATAAGTATTTTGCCGCAAGGAATTTCTATGAAAAAATCCTCAGAGGCGAAAAAACCGATTCAAGACTTCTTAAACGTATCCTGCCCGATAAGGAGAATATGAAGCTCCCGTTCGACCTTGCAAGAAAGCTGACCTCTATAGATTCAGCCGCCCAGATTGCAATGTCGCACGGTATGAATTACTGCCTTTTTATGATGTGCCTTCATGTTTTTGCAGAATTCGGTCATCTTGAGCTGAACAGAATAAACGGTACGATGAATTTCATAAAAGGCGGCAGACGTATAGAGCTTGAAAACTCGGCAGTGATAAGAAGAATAATGAAATCCTGCAGCTGAAAAATTAACGATAAACGGAGGCTGTAAGCATGACATATACAATAGATATGCTTATTGACAAGATAAAGGAAGTAGGAAAGAGCTACGACCTTGATAAAATACAGGCGGCTTATGAGCTGGCGGAAAAGGCACACGACGGTGTTTTCCGCTCGTCCGGAGAGCCTTATATTACACACCCTGTAGCAGTAGCATATATACTTGTAGAACAGTTCTGCATGGATACAGATACAATATGCGCCGCTCTCCTGCATGACGTTGTAGAGGATACCGATGTCGGTCTTGATGTGATACAGAAGAAGTTCGGCGAAGACGTGGCGCACCTTGTTGACGGCGTTACAAAGATAGGTCAGGTTCCCCTCAACACCCGTGAGGAACAGCAGGCAGAGAATATCCGTAAGATACTTATCGCAATGTCAAAGGATATTCGTGTTATTATCATAAAGCTTGCCGACAGACTTCATAATATGAGGACGCTTGCGAGCAGACCGCCCGAAAAGCAGCTCAAGACTTCTCTTGAAACGATGAACTTCTACGCACCTATAGCCCACAGGCTCGGTATCAGTGACGTAAAGGAAGAAATGGAAGACCTTGCCCTGCGCTATCTTGACCCATACGGCTTCAAGGAGATAGAGTCGCTTCTTGATGTCCATAAGGATGAGCGTGATACGTTTATCGACAAGATAAAAGGTATGATAAGAGAGCGTATATCGGACATTCAGCCACCGCCGATAATCGAGGGCAGAGTAAAAAGCATATACAGTATTTACAAGAAGGTTTATGTCAAGGGAAAGGATTTTTCGGAGATATATGATATATATGCCGTGAGGATTATTCTTCAGACAGTTGTCGAATGCTACAACGTACTCGGTATCATTCACGATATGTTCCGTCCTATCCCTTATCGCTTTAAGGACTATATAGCAATGCCCAAGCCCAACCGCTACCAGTCGCTCCATACGACCGTTATCGGCAGAGAAGGCATACCCTTTGAAGTACAGATAAGAACGCAGGAAATGCACAACACCGCTCAGTACGGCGTTGCGGCACACTGGAAATATAAAGCCGGAATATCGGGAAATGTTGCAGGTGAAAAGCGTTTCGACTGGATAAGACAGCTGCTTGAACAGCAGCAGGAAGCTGACGATGTAGAGCAGATCTCAGAGGCTATCAAGGTCGATCTCGCCCCTGACGACGTATATGTTTTCACCCCGAAGGGCGATGTTATAACACTGCCTGCAGGCTCTAACGTTATAGATTTTGCCTATGCTATTCATACGCAGGTCGGCAATAAAATGACAGGCGCAAAGGTCGGCGGCAGAATGGTGCCGTTTGACCATACGCTTCACACGGGCGACATCGTTGAGATACTGACCAGCGGAAGCGATAATTACGGACCTAACCGAAACTGGAGCGAAATCGCAAAAACCAACGAAGCAAAAGCAAAAATAAGAGCGTGGTTCAAGCGTGAACGCAGAGAAGAAAATATCGAGTGCGGTAAAGCGGCATTTGAAAAAGAGATACGCAGAAACAATATTGCGGTAGATGATGAAATACTCTTGCAGGCGGCACACCGTCAGCGTTTATCCTCGGTTGACGATTTATATGCGGCTGTAGGCTACGGCGGCGTACAGCTATCCAAAATCATTACCCGCCTGAAAGAAGAGCAGGTAAAACAGCAGAGATTAAACGCTGTTCAGACACAGCCTATCGACATAGAAAAGACTATAGCCGACAACAACAAGAGAGCACAGAAGAACGGCGTTGTGCTTGACGGAATAGAAGACTGTGCGGTAAAATACGCACAGTGCTGTAATCCGCTTCCCGGCGACGATATTATGGGCTTTATCACCCGTGGCTACGGCGTATCCATCCATAAAGCCGATTGCCAGAATGTAAAGATTGGTTTGCAGGGAGAAAACAAGGACAGATGGATAAAGGCACATTGGGCAGTGAACTCAAGCAGTGCGTTCAGAGCCACGATAGATATTATCGCAGATGACAGAACTGCGCTTATCGCCGATATTACCACTGCGATAGCAAGTAACCATCTGCCTATTCACGAGATAAACGCCCACTATCTCAAGAACGGTAATGCAAATATAATTCTCACAATCGAGGTCAGCGGTATAGATCAGCTCAAGAGCATCATACTCAGACTTCAGAAGATACCCGGAGTAATCTCTGCCGAAAGGACAGGAAAACAGTAATGGAAATTAAAACGCTCACATTAGGCGAGCTTGGCACAAATTGCTATATTGTAATCAGCGCCGCAGGAAACGCCGCAGTGATAGACCCTGCGGACAATGCACAGCGTATTCTTGATACACTCGGAAAGGAAAACGCAGAACTTAAAATGATACTTCTCACGCACGGACATTTTGACCATACGGGAGCTGTTGTAGACCTTAAGGAACAGACAGGCGCAAAGGTATATATACATTCAAAGGACGAATGTATGCTAGATGATACGATAAAGAACGTGGCATATCTCTGCCCCGGCTATTACTACAAGCCCTTTACTGCCGATGTGCTTGTTTCCGATGGGGACATCATACGCCTTGATGAGATTGAATTCAGCGTTATGCATACACCCGGACATACCGCAGGAAGCGTGGTTTATTTTGCGGATAACTGTATGTTTGCAGGCGACACAATTTTTGAAGGCTCTGCCGGCAGAACCGATTTCTATTCGGGCGACTATATCGCACAGCGAAACAGCCTTGCACGAATCGCCGCACTGCGTGAGGATTATCTTATTTATCCCGGTCACGGCAGTTCGACTACTCTTAAACAGGAAAAGAAGTTCAATCAGTTTCTCGGACAAAGCCCGGTAGATTTCTTCTGATATGATAAAATCGCTGTATTTTGATAACACGGCATATCAATATGCCTACGAGCTTGAGCGGCTGATAAGAAATTTCTCATTGCCGCACAGGCTTGAGTTTTATACCGACAAAACTCCCGACGGCACAGATTACGCATACTTCTGCGCCGATAACGGCAAATTATCCGTTACCGTATCTGATAATGACACCGTGTATAAGGAATCCTCAGATGTATGCGAGCCGTCCGATTATGAAAATGAGCTTTGCAGGCTTCTTTGCAGATGCATGGAAAGGTACGGTCACGCTCCGCTTCCGTGGGGAATACTTACGGGAGTACGCCCCGTGAAATATATCCGAAGCATTTACGAAACCCGTGACAATGCGGAAAAATATCTTCGTAACTCCTTGCTTGTAAGCGATAAGAAGATACAGCTTGCAAACGATGTAATACGCATTCAGAACCCGGTTCTGGACTCACTTGACCTTAAGAAGATAGGCCTGTATGTTTCGATCCCTTTTTGTCCGTCACGTTGCAGCTATTGTTCGTTTATCTCAGCTTCCGGTGATGGTGCATTAAAGCTGATAGACGATTATTTCGGGCTTTTACTGAAAGAGCTTGATATTTATGCCGATATTGTGAAACGTTTTTCGCTTAAAGTCGATACTGTGTATATCGGCGGAGGAACGCCTACAACATTGTCGGCTTCTCAGCTTGACTGCCTTATTGAAAAACTCGGTGAATTTGATATTGCAAATATCCGTGAATTTACCGCAGAAGCAGGCAGACCCGATACCATAACTGAAGATAAGCTGAGGGCGCTTAAAAACGGCGGTGTACGGCGCATATCCATAAATCCGCAGTCGATGAACGACAGCGTACTTGAGGCGGTCGGCAGACGTCATACGGTAAAGCAGGTGTGTGAAGCGTTTGATATAGCACGAAAGGTCGGTTTCGACTGCATAAATTCCGACATAATAGCAGGACTTCCAGCCGAAACAGAGCATAGCTTTGAAGCTTCTTTGCAACAGCTTTGCAAATTATCTCCCGAAAATATCACCGTTCACACATTGAGCCTTAAACGTTCATCAGCCTTGTTCAGACAATTCGGAAACAATATCGGCAAAGGTGCAAAATATATGACCGATACCGCATACGATATGCTTTGCGAAAAAGGCTATTTCCCGTATTATCTTTACCGTCAGAAGAATATAGCCGACAACCTTGAAAACATCGGCTATTGCAAAGACGGCTGTGAAAGCATCTATAATATCTGCATTATGGAAGATGTACAGACGATACTCGCCGCAGGCTGCGGAGCATCAACAAAGCTATATGACGGCAAGAACGTTTCAAGAGTCATCAATTACAAATATCCTTATGAATATATTTCACGTTTTGCTCTGATGAATGAGCGTAAGCGTGATATTGAGAATTTCTTTGAAGAAAAATTAACTCTTGCATAATTTTTCTTATTGTGCTACAATATAAAAAAGCATTTCTGAAAGGAAACACGGCTATGGATTTTAAAGACGAATTTGATTTTATATCAGAAAAAGCAAAACAGCTTACCGATACCGGCATTCGCAAGGCAGACGAAGTTATCGGTATTTCAAAACTCAAGCTCAGATGCATAAAAATAGACGCACTGATAAAGGCAAAGTACACCGAGCTTGGCAGAACTATGTACGGTATGGTTAAAAACGACAGTTCAGATGCCGACAGAATAGCGCAGGCTGTAATGGATATTGACCACCTTTATAAGAAAATGGCACAGTGCAACGCCAGAATCGAGCTGATGAAGAAAATCGTTACCTGCCCCGTGTGCGGTACAAAGAACAGATTCAGCAACACATATTGCACCGCTTGTATGCACAAACTGGTATCAACAGATGAAGAGCCTGAGGATTATGCGTTTAATCCCGATGATGCCGAGAACAGATAAATTGATTTTGTAAAGAGGTACGATGAAAAAAATTGTACCTCTTTTGTGCTATTTTTGCATAAAATGCGTTAATTTTGAAAAAACCGTTTACAAGCAGGAAAATAAAGTTTATAATATTTCTGTAAAAAACACGAGATTGCCCGAAATTGCAAATCCCGATATTAATTTGCTATCCTCTTAATCCATTTCCCATATATGAATACCCCTGTGTCAAATTTCACAGGGGTATTCTGTTTGCAATAATTTGTAATAATACAGCCTCTCAGTTCTGATAGTTGATATTTTCTTCTGTTATCATAGGATAAGAGATAAGCTCATTACCGTCAAGGTTTTCTTTTCTCATATCAACAGCGGAAATGCGGTGATTATCGTAAGTTGTGTAATAATAAATGCCTTTATCTGCATTACAGCACGAGGTATAGATAGTAATCTCGTATTCCTTGTCTTTTACCTCACAACAGCCTCTCTGCTGGTCAACCGAGCCGAGTATATGGAAAAACTGGCTTACGCTTTCGGTTTCGCCTTTTCCGGAAACGGAGTTAGCCTTTACAAAAGCCACACGCACAAATCTTGATTGTGACGATAAATCGCCCGGAAGTCCGATAGCACCCATTCCTCTGCTATAGGTTTTCAGCTCCAGCTTATCCGAGAAATTGTTCTGAGGCTGTTTTCTTGATAAATGCATATAATCGTTCAATCTGAACATCTGCTCGTCAAAGGGCGGATTGTTGGTAAGCACACCTATCGGATTATCATAAACCTTTATTCCGTCCGATACCGATTCAACGGTTATTGCGCTGTTCCTGTCCGCAATTATCCAGTGGAGCTGACCTGCAGGCATCTGCTCGTCAAAGGGCGTATCGGTTATATTGATTTTAGAAATCAGCTCTTTCGCTTCATTTACGTCTGCGCATTTTCCGAGAATATACGGAATAAATTCATACTGTGCTACGTTGTCCTTATCGGGAGCGTTTTTAAAATAACGGGCATTGCCGACAAAGTTAAGCCCTGCCATACAAAGCCCTTTTTCGTTCATTGCATCATAGAACAACGGGTAACCTTTGGCAATATGAGCAGTACCGATCACTGCATAGTGGCTTTCGCAAACTCCCATATTCAGAAATTGCAATCTGAAATTTCTCGGCATGATTACAATTTCCTCGCCGTATGAACATTCGTAATCAAGCGTTCTGCCGAAATAGAAATCTTCTGTCTTGTATGTTGCGGCTGTACACATATTATTACCTCCGTGTTTTTAAAGTTTCTGTTATTATTCTACTACATTTTTCCCTGTAAGTAAAGAAATATTACGATAAAAAGGGCAATGCCAAAACACTGCCCTCAGACTATTCACTTAAAATCTCAATCGTTGAATTTAGCCATAAGCTCCTTGATAAGCTCCTGAACCTTGTTTGCGGTTTCCTCAACGGGAACTTTATATGAGAAGCTCTTATCCCTTGCAGAAATCTCACAGCAGTTATCCTTCAGGTTTCTGGGGCTTACAACAACTCTCAGCGGTACGCCGAGAAGGTCTGCGTCAGAGAACATAACGCCTGCGCTTACCTGTCTGTCGTCATAGATAACCTCGGCACCTGCGTTCTGTAAAGCGTCATACAGCTTATCTGCACAAGCCTTAACATCTGCGTCATCTGAACGTACAGCGCAGATATGAACCTGCCACGGAGCGATAGGCATAGGCCAGATAGGACCGTAATCATCGTGGTGCGCCTCGCATACCGAAGCCGCAAGTCTGCCGACGCCGATACCGTAACAGCCCATAATAGGAGTCTTTTCCTCGCCGTTGCTGTCAAGGTAGGTCATACCCATAGTCTTTGTGTACTTTGTACCAAGCTGGAATATGTTGCCGACCTCGATACCTCTTGAAATAGAAATCGAGTGCTTGTGGCAATTGGGGCAGATGCCGCCGTCAAGAATCTTTGCAAAGTCGTGATATTCAACATTTGCACAATCACGGTCAATGTCAAGACCCGTGTAGTGATATTCTTCCTTATTTGCACCGCAAGAAAGGTTGTTTGTATTCTGAAGTGAAGTATCAAACAGAACGGTCATATTTTCGGGAAGACCGACAGGTCCGATATATCCTGCGTTAAGACCGCATTCTTCTGTGATTATGGCAGGGTGAATTTCACAGCCTAAGAAGTTGCGGAGCTTTGTTTCGTTTACGTCTATATCGCCTCTTGTGAATACGACAACATAGCTGTCGTCTGCGTTTCTCTGATATACGACAGCCTTACAGCTCTTTTCCTTGGGAGTATGCAAAAAGTCGCATATTTCTTCTATGGTATGGATATTCGGAGTATGAACAAGCTCCATAGGTGCGGAAACTTCATCTCTTGTATTCTCGATAATGCTGTCTGCGGCTTCCATATTCGCATTGAAACCACATTCGTGACAGCTTGCTATTGTATCCTCGCCTACGGGCGTAAGGAGCATAAATTCGTGTGAAATACTACCGCCCATCATACCGGAATCGGACTTGACCGAGATTACCTCGGGAACACCTGCACGTCTGAATATGTTTTCATAAGCCTTGTGGCACTTATCGTAATACTGCTCGAGATCTTCCTGCGATGTGTGGAACGAGTAAGCGTCCTTCATTGTGAACTCACGGACTCTGATAAGACCGCCTCTGGGACGTGCTTCATCACGGAACTTTGTCTGTATCTGATAAATCATGAAAGGGTACTTCGTGTAGCTCTTGCCGTATTCACGCACAAGATGCACAGCGGCTTCCTCGTGCGTCATACCGAGTACCATAGGCATTCTGTTGCGGTCTGTGAAACGTAACAGCTCACTGCCGATGCTGTCGTATCTGCCTGACTCCTGCCAGAGTGAAGCGGGCATAACGACAGGGAACTGTACTTCCTGTCCGTCTATCTTGTCCATTTCTTCTCTGATGATCTGTTCAATCTTCTTTGTGATTCTCTTTGTGGGCGTGTATGACGAGAAGATACCGTTAGCCATATATTTTATATAGCCGCCTCTCACCATAATTGCGTGGCTGTCAATCTGACAGTCCGAGGGTCTTTCTTTAAAACGGTCGCCGACCAGCTTGTCGAGTTTCATTGCATATCCTCCTGAATTCCGGGCATAAAAAAAGCCCGAAGCATTAAATTTGCTTAGGGCGAAACATTGTTCCGTGGTACCACCTAAATTCGGTATAACCGCACTTGTATCTCTGTAACGGGAGAAACCGGTAACACTCATCGTGTACAGCTCAAAGACGGGTTCGATAAAACCTTGTCGGGAGCTTGCACCAACCGCTCTTTCTCTGTGACGCAGATTTATCTACTGTTTCTTGTCATAGCTTTTCTGTATGGTATTATTTTAGCACAGAGGAGAGGGATTGTCAAGGGGGAAGAGGGAACACCGCAGAGCATTTCCTCTGCGGTGTTTTACGGAGTATGTTTGTTTATCTTTAAGCTGTATTCTGAATTTATGATGCAAGTGCCTTACCGAGAGCAACGCACTGTTCGGTAGCTGTGTCATCGGGAGCTTCGTTGCAGATAACACCTTCGCCTGCCATAACTGCGCCGTCAGCGATGCACTGTTCCTCCCAGTTTCTCATCCATTCGCCGTCGCCCCAGCCGTAAGAACCGAAAAGTCCTATCTTCTTGCCTGACAGCTTTGCTTCACAAGCGTTGAACATAGGCTCGAACTCGCTGTCCTCAAGCTGTTCACTGCCCATTGAGGGACAACCGAAAGCGATAGAATCAAACTGATCTACCATATCCGCAGAGAAGTCGGCCGCTGTAAATACGCTTACCTCTGCGCCTGCGCTCTTTGCACCCTCTGCAACTGAGCCTGCCATAGCTTCAGTGTTGCCTGTTCCGCTCCAATATACTACTGCTGTTTTCATAATAAAAATCCTTTCATTCTGATATTTTTTATATTATGCAACCGTAAGCTGCACGATACTCCTGCCGTTTGCCCACATCTTTTGGTAGACAGCTCTGCACTTGTCAAATCTCGCAAAGGTGCGCATAGCCTCGCACTCGTTGCAGTATACCTTCCAACAGCCCGTGCATCTGCTGTTTTTGCCCCCGTTATCAATAAATCCGATAACATCTCCGAGCGGATAACCTAAGAACAGCCCTATCTCGTGCGGAAATAAATCGCTTTTCGCCAGCTTGCCGCCAAGTACCTCAAGGCACAAATCAATATCTGTATTCTCGTATCCGTGACATTTCATAAAACGCTCAACGCCCGGTCGGCTGAGATCCTTAGCAAGACGTTTCGCCCTGTATACATATATAAGTGCCGTGTTCTCACGCTTTCTCAGAACCGTTACGGTAATTCCCTTGCCTGACAATTCCTTGTTCCAACGCTCTACTGCTTTGTTAAGCTCATCCGTACTGCTGTATCTGTAATTGAAAAGATTCGCCGTCTTTAGCGATGCAAGAGTAGGGGAGCAATTGTCAATCAGATATTGTTCAAAACAGTATCTGTTCATAATGATGCACTTCTTTCCGCTAAAAGCTGTGATAAAGCAACCACACTGCTTGAGTGTACTCTTGCCACCGGAACGCTGTTGCGCTCAGCATCATCTTGTGCGATACAGTATTTGTAAACAGTATCAGTAAATCGGGAGTGCCGACCTTCTTCTTAAGCGAGCTGTTTTCCTTTACAAAGACTTTAGCCTTATCGTAACCGTAAGCCTTGCATATATCCGCATAGCGTGTTTCCATACGCTCGTTACCGCCGATTATTACTACGCTCATATCCTGTCCTTTCTGTTTAAATGTGTTAGTTTAAACTAACCATATCCGTTTAAATAAACGGCGAAATGCCGTTTATTCGTTAAGTTGTCTTATGTAAACCGTGTTAGCCTAAGCTAACTGTATATAGTTTATCATACGGTTTTTGTTTTGTCAATAGGGTATCGGTAATTTTTATAGAATTTTTTTGCCTCTGTAACAAATTCAAAAGCAGGCTCGCTTTTTATCAGCTTCTTTGAATACAGCCCCAATAACACCGGTGCCAATTCGTCAATGCGGATATATTCAAGTTTGCTGTCATTCATATACGGCATCATCGGAAAAGCTGTTACCCCAAGCCCTGCCTTCGCCATAGCAAAAGCCGCCTCGCAGCCGTCCGCAAGCAGTACGTTGCTGTTATTCGGCAGGCCGAGCTTCATATACCCTTCCATTGCCGCATCGGGACACTTGTGCCTTTTAATAAGTATAACACGTCTGCCGTTTATATCGTTTATATTTATGCTTTTTCTTCCGCTCAGTTCATCGTCTTTACGGCATATCAGCATAACAGGACACTCGCACAGTGCAGTAAAGCACTCTGCTTTTGCGGTTTCGTTTTCAGACTTGATAGCGAATATGATCTGCAGCTTGTTTTCCTCAAGCAGATTATCAAGCGATTTGAACGGCATCATAGTAATCTCCGGCTCAAAATTCGGATACATCTTTCCGATAATGTTCATCACCGGTACAGCCGCATCAAGCTCGTACTGATTATGAACACCGATAGCTACTGTCCGCTTTTTCTCCTTAACATTGGTACTCAGGCGATGGATAGAATTCATCGCCGTCCTGACTATCGTTTCCGCATCGCCTATAAAGATCAGTCCCTCTTTTGTAAGCTGAACGCTTTTATTCGTTCTCAGAAACAACCTCACCCCAAGCTCCGCCTCAAGCGATGAAATCTGATGGCTGACGGCAGGCTGACTTATATTCACCATTTCTGCCGCTTTTGAAAAATTGAGGGTTTCCGCAACCGCAAGAAAGCATTCAAGCTGAGTAGTATTCATAACAAACTCCTTTTTTAATTAACGATAAATATTCTTTATTGATTATAACATATTTGTATTTTACATTCAAGACCGTTTGGTGTATTATTATCAAGGAGATAAACTGTTAGCATATTACCGGTAAGGAGGTTAACCGTTATGAATGAAACCGACATTCAGGCGATAATGATTGATAACAAGACCATAAATCAGCGTATCGAAAACAGCCTGAACGTGATTTTTGCCGATATTGATATTACTGCGGCGCAGGGCAGAGTGCTTATGTATATCGCAAATTCCCCAGAAAAAGATATATTCGCCGCCGACTTGCATAAACATCTTTGCATTTCTAAGCCTTCGGTTTCCGCACTTATTAAAAAGCTGAGAAAATCGGGATATATAAGCTGTACAGGCTGTGAAAGCGATGAACGCTACAAAAATCTTACCGCAACAAATAAGGGCAGACAGACAGCAGGGCTTATATCCCGTCATATGAGGAATATAGAGCAGGCGGCATTCCGCAGCTTTACCGATTCCGAGCTGAATGAATTCATGCGGCTTCAGAAAACGCTGCTGAACAATATAGACAACATAAATACAGATAACTTGAAACAGAAAGGATGACTGATTAAGTGAAAGAGCTTCTTAAACAGGTAAAGCAGTACAAGAAAGATTCTGTCTTAGCTCCCGTCTATTCGGCACTTGAGGTTGTTATGGAGGTAATAATCCCTTTCGTAATGGCGTTGCTGATTGACGAAGGCGTAGAGAAAGGCAATATGAACAAGATACTGCTTTACGGAATAATTATGATAGTCCTCGCTATGATAAGTCTTTTTGCGGGAATGATGGCAGGCAAATATGCCGCAAGCGCATCGTCGGGCTTTGCCTGTAATTTAAGAGAGGCGATGTACCGTAACATACAGCGCTTCTCATTTTCAAACATAGACAAGTTCAGTACAGCAGGACTTGTTACCCGTATGACGACCGACGTAACAAACGTTCAGAACGCATATCAGATGATAATAAGAATAGCCGTTAGAGCGCCTCTTATGCTGATAAGCAGTATGGCTATGTGCTTTGTGGTAAATGCGGATATGAGCTTTATATTCCTCGGCGCTATAGTTTTCCTTGCGGTAGTTCTTGTGATAATTATGCTCAGGGCAATGAAGATTTTCAATGTGGCATTCACAAAATATGATGACCTTAACGCAAGCGTACAGGAAAACATCTCAGGCATCAGAGTGGTGAAATCGTACGTCCGTGAGGATTATGAGAACGAAAAGTTCAAAAAAGCCTCCGGCAATCTTTATAATATGTTCAAAAAAGCCGAAAGCACCCTTGCTTTCAATAACCCTGTGATGATGCTTGTGATCTATTCCTGTATTTTGGCAATCTGCTGGTTCGGAGCTAAGTTTATCGTTGTTGACAAGACCTTGCAGATAGGCGAGCTTACATCGCTGTTCAGCTATGTAATGGGTTCAATGATGTCGCTTATGATGCTCTCGATGATATTCGTTATGATTACAATGAGCGTTGCAAGTATGCGCCGTATAACCGAGGTTCTGCGTGAACAGCCCGATCTTGCCGAGCCTTTCGCTCCCGTAGAGTTAATGTCAAACGGCAGCATAGACTTTGATAATGTGCATTTCAGATACCATAAGACAAGCGAAGAGGAGGTCCTCACCGACATAAACCTGCACATAAAGTCAGGTGAAACCATCGGAATAATCGGCGGAACTGGCTGCGGAAAGACCAGTCTTGTAAATCTTATCAGCCGTCTTTATGATGTACAGCAGGGAAGTGTAAAGGTAGGCGGCGTTGATGTAAAGGACTACGATATGAAGTTCCTGCGTGATCAGGTATCGGTAGTACTTCAGAAGAACGTCCTGTTCTCAGGCACTATACTTGATAATCTACGCTGGGGTAACGAAAACGCCACCGAGGAAGAATGTATCGAGGCTTGTAAGTGGGCTTGCGCTGATGAATTCATCGAGCGTTTCCCCGATAAGTACAATACGGTTATTGAGCGTGGCGGTACTAACGTATCCGGCGGTCAGAAACAGCGTATATGTATAGCAAGAGCACTTCTCAAAAAGCCTGCCGTGCTTATCCTTGACGATTCCACAAGTGCTGTGGATACGGCTACAGACGCAAAGATAAGAGCGGCATTCCAGAAGTGCATACCCGGTACAACCAAGATAATTATTGCACAGCGTGTATCAAGCGTTCAGGATGCAGATCGTATAGTCGTTCTTGACGACGGCAGAATAAACGGTGTCGGAACGCACGATGAGCTTGTTGCCAATAATGAGATATACAGAGATATATACGAATCTCAGACAAAGGACGGCGGCGACTTTGACCGCCCCCAGAATTAAGGAAAGGAGCGTAACGTAATGGATAAAAGAAAAATTGGACCCCGTCCCGATGTTTCACCGAAGGAACAGGTAAAACTGCTCGGCAGAATTATTAAATACACATTCAGCCACTATAAATTCTCGTGCATCTGTGTAGTTGTATGTATTCTTGTGCAGGCGGTCACAACGCTTGCAGGAATGCTTTTTGTACAGTCGCTTATCGACGTTTATATCAAGCCTATGATTGCAGCTAAAAGCACAGACTTCACACCTCTTGCGTTTGCAATGCTCAAACTTGCGATTGTTTACGTTGTCGGTCTTGCGGCATCTTATGCGTATAACAGGATAATGGTAAACGTAGGACAAGGTACGCTCAGAAACTTCCGTAACGACCTTTTCACCAATATGGAAAAGCTCCCGATAAAGTATTTTGACACACACCAGCACGGCGATATAATGTCGGTTTATACAAATGATATTGATACATTCAGACAGTTTATCTGTCAGAGTATACCTCAGGTGATAAACTGCGGTACTACAGTTATAATCTCGCTTGTTTCTATGCTTATTATGAGCATACCGATGACGATACTTGCCGTAGGTATGGCGGCTGTGATGCTCGTTGTAACTAAGAAGCTCGCCGCAAAATCAGGTAAATATTTCGGTAAACAGCAGCACGATCTGGGCGAGGTCGATGGCTTTATTGAAGAAATGCTTGACGGTCAGAAGGTGGTAAAGGTATTCTGTCACGAGCAGGAGGCAATAGACGATTTTGTAAAAATAAACGATAACTTAAGAAACAGCGCATATAAGGCAAACAAGTATGCGAATATCCTGATGCCGATAAACGCCAATATAGGCAACATCAGTTATGTTTTATGTGCGTTGCTCGGCGCAGTGCTCGCAACAAACGGCTTCGGCGGTCTTACTCTCGGTACTATTGTTTCATTCTGTACGCTCAACAAGAATTTCACAAACCCGATTTCACAGCTAAGCCAGCAGATGACGTTCGTGATAATGGCTTCAGCAGGTGCAAAGCGTCTGTTTGATCTTATGGATCAGAAGCCTGAACACGATGACGGTTATGTTGAGCTTGTCAATGCCGAAATTGATGAAAACGGCAATATTACGGAGGTCGATCACCGCACAGGCAAATGGGCGTGGAAGCATCCTCATAAGGCTGACGGTACGGTTTCGTATAAAAGGCAGGAGGGCGGTATCGTCTTTGACGGTGTAGACTTTGGCTACACTGACGAAAAAATGGTGCTTCACGACATAAAGCTATATGCAAAGCCCGGTCAGAAGATTGCATTTGTAGGCTCGACCGGTGCAGGAAAAACTACCATAACCAATCTTATAAACCGTTTCTACGATATTCAGGACGGTAAGATAAGATATGACGAGATCAATATTAATAAGATAAAGAAGCCCGAACTGCGTAAGTCGCTCGGCATCGTTTTACAGGAAACCAATCTGTTCACAGGTACGGTAATGGATAATATCCGCTACGGCAAGCTGGACGCTACGGATGAAGAATGTATAGCCGCCGCAAAGCTTGCTAATGCCGACAGCTTTATAAGAAGACTTCCCGACGGTTATCAGACTATGCTGACAGGCGACGGTGCTAATTTAAGCCAGGGTCAGCGTCAGCTGTTATCTATAGCAAGAGCGGCGGTCGCAGATCCGCCTGTACTGATTCTTGATGAGGCTACCTCGTCAATAGATACCCGTACCGAAAAGCTCGTGCAGGCGGGAATGGACGCACTTATGCACGGCAGAACAACGTTCGTTATCGCTCACAGGCTTTCAACCGTGCGCAACTCCGATTGTATTATGGTGCTTGAGCAGGGCAGAATTATCGAGCGTGGCACGCATGACGAACTTATAGAAAAGAAGGGCAAGTATTACAGCCTGTACACCGGTAACTTCTCTGAAGAAACCGCTTAAGGCAGTAAGTCGCCGCACCCTGTTCGACTTTCTTGAGGCAGGCAGTTTGTTAACATCTATACAGAATCCGCTGTTTTTATAACGGCGGATTTTCTGCATTAACATATCAAGACGGGTCAAGGCGATGTTGGCTATTGCGTTATTTTAATAGAAATTATTTGCTGCCTTTTCATTCTTACCATCACACCCTATTGACAACCGACCTTATTTATGCTATCTTTACATAAAGATTTACCCGAAAGGAGAACGCTTATGAGCGATAAATTATATACCCCTTCAAACCCGAATGCACAGAAGGGTGTACGCAATGTGCTTAAATATCTGTCCGATATAACCTACGAAAAAATCATAACCGGACAGCATACGCAGACTATGGCGCAGGAAGAGCTTCATCTTATAGAAAAGGTCACAGGAAAACAACCTGCACTTCTCGGTTTTGAACTGCTTTCATATTCACCGAATATCAACTATTCCGATACGGACGATGAATGTATGACAGAGGTCATGGAGAATTACGGCACTCTTAAAAGAGCGTGGGAGTGGGCAGAGAAAAAGGGACTTATCACTATGTGCTGGCACTGGTTTTCTCCGCTTTACGGCAGGTCAAAATCGTTTTTCAGCGAAAATACCGACTTTGACGCAAGCAAGGCTGTGATTGACGGTACACCCGAAAATAAAGCTCTGCTTTCGGATATGGATACAATGGCAGGAATACTCCGACCCTTCTGCGAAAAGGGAGTGCCGATTTTATGGCGGCCGTTCCACGAGGGCGACGGTGATTGGTTCTGGTGGGGCAAAAAAGGAGCGGATACCGTTAAAAAGCTGTTCAGACTTATGCACAGCAGATACACGAACAGATTTCATCTTGACAATCTTATATGGGTGTGGAATTCACAGATTCCCGAATGTTATCCGGGCGATGACGTGGTGGATATAATTTCGAGGGATATGTATCCGCCTGAACATGAGCATACTTCACAGAGTGATATGTACTATAACCTGTGTGAGATAACGTCTGCTAAGAAAATAACGATAATCGGTGAAACAGGCACATTGCCAAGTCCCGAAGCGGTAGTATCCGAAAAAGTCGGCTGGTCGTCCTATATGACCTGGTCAAAACCGTTCTGCCTTACCGAAAAGTTCAATACCTTCGAACAGCTTAAAAAGGTGTATAACAGCGAATATGCCGTGACTAAGGACACGCTTCCCGATTTGTATTGAGCTATGAAGGAAAGATAGCATCGGGAGATACCGTATCAATGTTTCACCTTTGCCGGCAACTTAGATTTCAATCGGTTTGAAATCGCGGGCATTTCCGAACATTATATTAAATACCGCAAATCCGGTTTGCCAAAAGGACGGGTTTGCGGTATCGTCATATAAAACAGGAATGTGCATATATAAATTTTATATAGCAAAATCGGCATTTTGACATATTTTCGGTTAAAACAACGATACGAAAATGAGAAATAAGACAAAAGTTAAGCGATTTTTCTATTGACTTTGCCCTTTATATGTGGTACAATACTAAAATGTATCATAATGGATTGATATGCGTTCGGGCTGAAATCCCGCAGTGTCGAAAGGTGTAGATTTTCCCTTTATTATGCGGAAAACACGAGCGTATAAATATCCGTGAATAAATTAAGGAGTGGTAAAGCCCATGGTGAATGTCAAGCAGGTAAAGCTGGGTAGAAATACCCGTATGAGTTTTTCCAAGATCAATGAAGTTCAGAAGATGCCGAACCTCATCGAAATTCAGAAGGATTCATATAAGTGGTTTTTGGACGAGGGTATAAAGGAAGTATTCAAGGATATTTCTTCTATTACCGACGCTAACGGCAAGCTGGTACTGAGTTTCGTTGATTATCGTCTCGATGAGAACCCCAAGTATTCTATAGAGGAGTGCAAAGAACGTGATACAACGTATGCGGCACCCCTTCGTGTAAAGGCACAGCTCAGAAACAACGAAACCGGAGAGGTTGTCGAGAATGAGATATTCATGGGTGACTTCCCGCTGATGACCGAAAGCGGCACATTCGTAATCAACGGTGCCGAGCGTGTCATTGTTTCACAGCTGGTTCGTTCCCCCGGTGTTTATTACGGCTTTGACTACGATAAAACGGGTAAGAAGTTATTCAAGTCAACTGTTATCCCTAACAGAGGTGCATGGCTCGAATATGAGATGGACTCAAACGACATCTTCTATGTCCGTATAGATAAAAACAGAAAGATACCGGCAACAACATTCATCCGTGCACTCGGTATCAGCAGTGACGATGACCTTATTGATCTGTTCGGTGAAGACCCAAGAATAGTTCAGACGATTCAGGAAAAGGACGCTACAAAGAACACCGAAGAGGCTTTACTTGAAGTATACAGAAAGTTAAGACCCGGTGAGCCTCCTACGGTCGATTCCGCAAATACTCATATCAACAATCTTTTCTTTGATGCAAAGAGATATGACCTTGCAAGATTCGGACGTTACAAGTACAACAAAAAGCTCGGAGTTGCTTCGAGAATTGCCGGTCATAAGGCTGCTCAGCCGATCATAGATCCTACCACGGGCGAGATTCTTGTTGACGAGAACGAGTTCATCAACGCTGAAAAGGCACAGGCTGTAGAGCAGGCAGGCGTTAAGGAATGCGTAATCTTCTCCGAAGAAAAAATTGCAAAGGTTCTCGGAAACGGAATGGTCGATATAGCCGGCTACATTCCCGAATCTATAGATGCAGAATCACTCGGTATCAACGAGAAGGTATGCTTCAGCGTACTGCGTGAGATACTTGACAAGTGCGGTGATGATGTTGAGGCACTCACAGCCGAGCTTTCAAACAGAGTAGAAGACCTTATCCCCAAGCACATCACTCTTGACGATATATTCGCAACAGTAAGCTACTTCATCAATCTTTGCGAAGGTGTCGGTGAGGTTGACGATATAGACCACCTCGGAAACAGACGTATCCGTAGCGTAGGTGAGCTTTTACAGAACCAGTTCAGAATCGGTTTTGCAAGAATGGAAAGAGTTATCCGTGAAAGAATGGGACTTCAGTCACAGGAAGGCGACAAGGTAACTCCCAACGCTCTTATCAATATCCGTCCCGTTGTTGCGGCTATCAAGGAGTTCTTCGGTTCTTCGCCGCTTTCACAGTTCATGGATCAGAACAACCCCCTTGCAGAGCTTACTCATAAGAGAAGACTTTCAGCACTCGGCCCCGGCGGTCTTTCCCGTGACCGTGCGAGCTTCGAAGTTCGAGATGTTCACTATTCCCACTACGGAAGAATGTGTCCTATCGAAACCCCCGAAGGTCCTAACATCGGTCTTATCTCTTACCTTGCTTCATTCGCAAAGATAAACAAGTACGGCTTTATTGAAGCTCCTTACCGTAAGGTTGACAAGGAAACAGGCGTTGTACTTGACGAAGTAACCTATATGACTGCCGATATGGAGGATAATTACGTTGTAGCACAGGCCAACGAACCTCTTGACGAGCAGGGAAAATTTGCAAGAAAACGTGTAAATGCACGTTTCCGTGAAGAAATTCTTGAAGTTGACCGTGACCGTGTAGACTATATGGACGTTTCGCCTAAGATGGTCGTTTCTGTCGCTACTGCGATGATTCCGTTCCTTGAGAACGATGACGCAAACCGTGCTCTTATGGGTGCGAACATGCAGCGTCAGGCAGTACCGCTTATGGTAACACAGAATCCTATCGTAGGTACCGGTATGGAATACAAGGCAGCCGTTGATTCGGGTGCGGTTGTAGTAGCAAAGGAAGACGGCGTTGTAACAAAGTGCAGTGCCGACGAAATCGTTGTTACCGATAACAACGGTGTTGAACACAGCTATAAGCTGATAAAGTTCAAGCGTTCAAACCAGGGTACCTGCGTAAACCAGCGTCCTGCCGTTACAAAGGGTATGGAGATAAAGACCGGCGATGTTCTTGCTGACGGTCCTGCTACAAGCCAGGGTGAGATCTCACTCGGTAAGAATGCTCTTATCGGCTTCATGACATGGGAAGGTTACAACTACGAGGACGCCGTTCTTATAAATGAAAAACTCGTTTATAATGATGTCTACACATCAATCCATATAGAAGAATATGAACTTGAATGCCGTGATACAAAGCTCGGACCGGAAGAGATAACACGAGAGATCCCCAACGTTTCCGAGGACGCTCTTAAGGATCTTGACGAGCGTGGTATCATTCGTATCGGTGCCGAGGTTCACTCCGGCGATATTATGGTCGGCAAGGTTACACCTAAGGGTGAAACAGAACTTACCGCAGAAGAAAGACTTCTCCGTGCTATTTTCGGTGATAAGGCAAGAGAAGTAAGAGATAATTCACTTCGTGTACCTCACGGCGAAAGCGGTATCATCGTTGACGTTAAGGTGTTCACAAGACAGAACTGTGATGAACTTTCACCCGGCGTAAATATGGTGGTAAGATGCTACATCGCACAGAAGCGTAAGATTTCTGTCGGCGATAAGATGGCGGGTCGTCACGGTAACAAGGGTGTCGTTTCCCGTATCTTAAAGCAGGAGGATATGCCTTTCCTTCCTGACGGTACACCGCTTGATATTGTACTGAACCCCCTCGGCGTTCCTTCACGAATGAACATCGGTCAGGTTCTCGAGGTACACCTCGGTTATGCTTGTAAGGCACTTGACTGGCAGATAATGACCCCTGTATTTGACGGCGCTCACGAGGCCGACATCAGAGCTTGTTTTGAAAAGGCTGAGGCTGAACGTGAAAACTACAAGGATAAGGATTCCGCAAGGATAGACTTCTCTAAGATTCCTATGCGTTCTGACTGCAAGACACAGCTTACAGACGGTCGTACAGGCGAGAAGTTTGACAGCCCTGTAACAGTAGGTTATATGTACTACCTCAAGCTCCACCACCTTGTTGACGATAAGATTCACGCACGTTCAACCGGTCCTTACTCACTGGTAACACAGCAGCCTCTCGGCGGTAAGGCACAGTTCGGCGGACAGCGTTTCGGTGAGATGGAAGTTTGGGCACTTGAGGCTTACGGTGCGGCTTATACACTTCAGGAAATCCTTACTGTAAAGTCGGACGATATAGTAGGACGTGTTAAAACTTACGAGGCAATCGTCAAGGGCGATCCTGTTCCTAAGGCAGGCGTTCCCGAGAGCTTCAAGGTTCTGTTCAAGGAGCTTCAGTCACTCGGTCTTGACATCAAGGTACTTGATGCGGACAAGAATGAGATTGATCTCAGACAGACTTACGAAGAAGACGATGAATACGGTCAGGCAGCAGGCGAGGATACATTTGAGTATGTAGCCGAGGACGGCTCTCTTGATGACGGTTTCACAACTAAGGATATAGACGAAGACAGCGAATTCTATGCCGATAAGGACGATGAAGATGATTTTGAAATCGACTTCAACGAAAATGACGCTGACGACTCGTTTGATGAATAATCAGACGATGATTTAAGCATAGGCATTGACAGAAAAGCGTGTGTTATCACACATAAACTTCTATAGAAAGAATTGAGGTCTGTAAATTGGCATATAAAACATTTGATTCAATGAAGATCGGTCTTGCTTCTCCGGATCAGATCCGTGCATGGAGCTACGGCGTTGTTGAGCGTCCCGAAACAATCAACTACAGAACACAGAAGCCCGAAAGAGGCGGTCTGTACTGCGAAAAGATATTTGGTCCTACAAAGGACTGGGAGTGTTCCTGCGGTAAATACAAGAGAATCCGTTTCAAAGGCAAAATATGTGAGCGTTGCGGCGTTGAAGTAACACGCAACAAGGTAAGACGTGAGCGTATGGGTCACATAGAGCTTGCGGCTCCCGTATCGCATATCTGGTATTTCAAGGGTACACCCAGCCGTATCGGTCAGGTACTTGATATTTCACCCAAAAGACTTGAAGAAGTTCTTTACTTCACAAAGTATATAGTTGTCGATCCCGGCGATACTGTTCTCACAAAGAAGCAGATACTCACAGAAAAAGAGTATGCTGATATGAGAGAGCGTTATGAGGATGATTTCAGAGCCGAGATGGGCGCAGAAGCTATCAAGGAACTTCTTTGCGAAATCGACCTTGACAAGCTGTCCGAGGAGCTTAAGAAAGAGCTTGAGGATACACAGCAGGGTCAGAAGAGAGTAAAGTTATTAAAAAGACTTGATGTTGTTGAGGCATTCAGACTCAGCGGTAACCGTCCCGAATGGATGATACTCGACTGTATACCCGTAATTCCTCCGGATCTGCGTCCTATGGTTATGCTGGACGGCGGCAGATTCGCCACTTCCGACCTTAACGATCTGTACAGACGTGTTATCAACAGAAACAACCGTCTTACAAAGATGAAGGAGCTTCACGCACCCGACATTATCATCAGAAACGAAAAGAGAATGCTTCAGGAAGCTGTTGACGCACTTATCGACAACGGCAGACACGGCAGAGCGGTTACAGGCCCTTCAAACCGTCCTCTGAAATCTCTTTCGGATATGCTCAAGGGTAAGCAGGGACGTTTCCGTCAGAACCTTCTCGGTAAGCGTGTTGACTATTCAGGACGTTCAGTTATCGTAGTAGGCCCCGATCTTAAGATGGATCAGTGCGGTCTTCCCAAAGAAATGGCTATCGAGCTGTTCAAGCCCTTTGTAATGAAGGAGCTTGACAAGCGTGGTATCGCTAACAATATAAAGAGTGCAAGAAAGATGGTAGAGCAGGCTAAGGATCCTGCTGTATGGGATGCTCTTGAAGAAGTTATCAAGGATCACCCCGTACTGCTCAACCGTGCGCCTACACTGCACAGACTCGGTATTCAGGCATTTATGCCGGTACTGGTAGAGGGTCGTGCAATCAAGCTGCATCCGCTGGTTTGTACAGCGTTCAACGCAGACTTCGACGGTGACCAGATGGCAGTGCATCTTCCTCTGTCTGCGGAAGCACAGAACGAGGCAAGAACACTTATGCTTGCCGCAAAGAACCTGCTGAAGCCTTCAGACGGTCGTCCTGTTACAGTACCTACTCAGGATATGGTACTCGGTTCTTATTATCTTACTATCGACAAGCCCGGCGAAAAGGGCGAGGGTAAAGTATTCCGTGACTTCAATGAGGCTATTATGGCTTACAATGAAGGGGATATTACGATCCACTCGGCTATCAAGGTAAGAGTTACCAAGGACGTAGGCGGAGATCATCCCGAAACAAAGATAATCGACGCTACGGTAGGACGTATTCTTTTCAACGAGCATATTCCTCAGGATCTTGGCTTTGTTGACAGAAACGACCCCGAAAAGAAGTTTGATCTCGAAATCGGCTTCAAGGTAAGAAAGAAAGAGCTTGGAAAAATCATCGACAAGTGCCTCAAGGTTCACGGAACACCTATGACGGCGCAGGTTCTTGATAAAATAAAGGCTATGGGTTACAAATACTCGACTAAGGCGGCAATCACAGTAGCTGTATGCGATGCTACAATACCGCCCGAGAAAAAAGATATTCTTGCAAATGCGGATGCACAGGTTCAGGAAATCAACGAGTATTTCAACAACGGTTTCATTTCGAACGCCGAAAGAAAATCTCAGGTGCTTTCAGTATGGAACCAGGCTACAACAGATGTTACAGTTGCACTGACAAAGGGTCTTGATGATTACAACCCCATCTACATGATGGCAGACTCAGGAGCCCGTGGTAGTACAAACCAGATAAGACAGCTTGCAGGTATGCGTGGACTTATCGCAAATACATCGGGTGAAACGATTGAAATCCCGATCAGAGCTAACTACCGTGAAGGTCTTAACATCCTCGAATACTTCATTTCTTCAAGAGGTGCGAGAAAGGGTCTTGCCGATACGGCGTTAAGAACAGCCGACTCGGGTTACCTTACAAGACGTCTTGTTGACGTATCACAGGAAGTTATCGTAAGAACCGATGACTGCGGTACTACAGACGGTATAGACATTTACGAGATTCGTGAAGGCAAGGAGCTTATCGAGTCGCTTGAAGAACGTCTTACAGGCAGATACCTTGCCGAAGATTTCACCGATGACAACGGCGAAGTCCTCGTTTCAAAGGATAAGCTGATAACGGAAGCTGATGCCAAGATGATAGTTGCATCGGGCGTAAAGACCGTTAAAATACGTTCAGTTCTTACCTGCCATGCAGAACACGGAGTCTGCGCAAAGTGCTACGGTTCTTCACTTGCTAACGGCAAGAAGATTACGATTGGCGAAGCAGTTGGTATCATAGCCGCACAGTCTATCGGCGAACCCGGTACACAGCTTACTATGAGAACGTTCCATACCGGTGGTATTGCATCGGCTGAAGATATTACACAGGGTCTTCCCAGAGTAGAAGAACTGTTCGAGTCACGTCGTCCCAAGAATGCCGCAATTATGGCTAAGCATTCCGGTAAGACGAGAATCGACGAGATAAAGAAAACCAGACACGTTATCATTACAACAGCAGACGGTGAGGAGCATCCTTATCCCGTACCTTTCGGCTACAAGCTGAAAATACAGGATGGTGATTTCATCGAAGCCGGTGAAACACTTACAGAAGGTAGCGTAAATCCTCACGATGTACTTGAGGTAAAGGGTGAGGAAGCAGTTCAGAACTACATTATCGCCGAGGTACAGAAGGTATATCGCTTACAGGGTGTTGATATCAACGATAAGCATATCGAAGTTATTGTTCGTCAGATGATGAGAAAGGCTCGTGTAACCAACCCCGGCAGCAGTTATCTGCTTCCCGGCTCGGTTATTGACAAGAATGAGCTTGTCAAGGTAAACAATGAGCTTGAACAGCGTAAGGAAGCCGGCGAACAGATTGAACCCGTAGAGTGCGAAGCGGTTCTTCTCGGTATCACAAAGGCTGCACTTGCAACAGACAGCTTTATGTCTGCCGCTTCATTCCAGGAAACCACTAGAGTTCTTACCGACGCTGCAATTCACGGCAAGGTAGATCCTCTGCTCGGTCTGAAGGAAAATGTTATCATAGGTAAGCTTATTCCCGCAGGCACAGGTCTTGAGGCAATGGAGAAGGAAAAAGAAGAAAGAGAAAAGGCTGCCGAAGCTGTTGCTGAATCGGATGAAAACGAATCAGACAGTGAAGAAGTTGGCGAAACTGCACAAAATTAAGTTGTAATTCAGTCCAAAGGCGACGATTGTTACAAAGTTTTTTCGGTAAAACGAAAAGGCTTGACAATCGCCGCCTTTTTGTATATAATATTTAAATGTGTGCAGAATAAATGCGTAAAAGCGTTATTCTGTGGCATAAATTTTTAATTATTTTGCAAGGAGGTGTAACATTTGCCAACCTTTAACCAGCTCGTTCGTAAGGGCAGAGCAGTTGCAGAAAAGAAGTCTAAGGCTCCCGCACTGCAGAAGAGCATGAACACTCTGAAGAAGGAAACAGTAGATATGTCTTCTCCCCAGAAGAGAGGCGTATGCACAGCTGTTCGTACTGCTACCCCTAAGAAGCCTAACTCTGCTATGAGAAAGATTGCCAGAGTAAGACTTTCCAACGGTTATGAAGTTACTGCTTATATTCCGGGTATCGGACACAAACTGCAGGAACACAGCGTTGTACTGATCCGTGGCGGCCGTGTTAAGGATCTCCCCGGTGTACGTTACCACATCGTCAGAGGCACACTTGATGCTCAGGGTGTTGACGGAAGAATGCAGGGTAGATCAAAGTACGGAGCTAAGCGTCCGAAGGCTGGTGCGAAAAAAGCGTAACTGATGACTTTTAGCCACTTTTGTGGAGTAATATATTATATTACCTCTGCAATTGGACGGCGGGAGTTAATCGCTTTCGAGTACCGATGATTTTCATTATTTATGAAGGAGGGAAGTAAAGTGCCAAGAAGAGGTAATGTTCCTAAGCGTGATGTATTACCCGATCCTATGTACGGCTCAGAGCTCGTAACAAGACTCGTAAACAATATCATGCTCGACGGCAAGAAGGGTGTTGCTCAGAAGATCGTATACGGTGCATTTGACATCGTAGCCGAGAAGTCAGGTAAGGGCGCACTTGAAGCTTTTGAAGAAGCTATGGAAAATATCATGCCTCAGTTAGAGGTAAAGGCACGCCGTGTCGGCGGTGCCACATATCAGGTTCCTATGGAAGTTCGTCCCGAAAGAAGAAGAACTTTAGGTCTGAGATGGATTACTCTGTACGCAAGACAGAGAAACGAAAAGACAATGAAGGAAAGACTTGCAAACGAGATCCTCGACGCTATGAACGGTCAGGGCGGAGCTTGCAAGAAGCGCGATGATACACACAGAATGGCTGAAGCTAACAGAGCTTTCGCACATTACAAGTGGTAATCAATAAAACGGAGGAAATATGGCTAGAGACGTAACTCTTGAAATGACCCGTAATATTGGTATCATGGCTCACATCGACGCAGGTAAGACAACTACGACCGAGCGTATCCTGTTCTACACCGGTATCAACCACAAGATCGGTGAGACCCACGACGGTTCTGCTACGATGGACTGGATGGAGCAGGAGCAGGAAAGAGGTATCACAATTACTTCTGCTGCTACTACTGCATACTGGAAGAAGCACAGAATCAATATTATCGATACTCCCGGACACGTTGACTTTACTGTTGAAGTTGAGCGTTCGCTGCGAGTTCTTGACGGATCTGTTACAGTTTTATGCGCTAAGGGCGGTGTTGAGCCCCAGTCAGAAACTGTATGGCGTCAGGCAGACAAGTATCATGTTCCGAGAATGGCATACATCAACAAGATGGACATCATGGGTGCAGACTTCTATAATGTTGTAAGCATGATGAAGGACAGACTTAAATGTAATGCTGTTCCGATACAGCTCCCTATCGGTGCCGAAGATACATTCAGAGGTATCGTAGACCTTATCGAAATGAAAGCTGACATCTACTATGATGATCTCGGTAAGGACATGCGTGTGGAAGAAATTCCGGACGACATGAAGGAGAAGGCTCAGGAATATCACGATGCACTCATCGAGGCTGTTGCTGAGCAGGACGAGGAACTTATGAACAAGTACCTCGAAGGTGAAGAAATCACCGTTGAAGAAGTCAAGGCTGTACTCAGAAAGGCTACGATTGACAATGAGATCGTTCCTGTAACCTGTGGTACATCTTATAAGAATAAGGGCGTACAGAAGCTCCTCGATGCGATCGTTGACTATATGCCCTCTCCTCTTGATGTTCCTTCTATCAAGGGTGTTAACCCCGAAACAGGCGAAGAAGTTGAAAGACACGCAGGCGACGATCAGCCGTTCTCTGCACTTGCTTTCAAGATTGCTACAGACCCCTTCGTTGGTAAGCTCTGCTTCTTCAGAGTTTACTCAGGTATCGTAGCAGCCGGTTCTACTGTTCTTAACGCAACTAAGGACAAGAAGGAGCGTATGGGACGTATTCTTCAGATGCACGCTAACCACAGAGCAGACCTCGAAGTTTGCTACTGCGGTGATATTGCAGCTGCTGTAGGTGTCAAGAACACTACAACAGGTGATACGCTGTGTGATGAAAACAATCCCGTAATCCTTGAGTCTATGGAATTCCCCGAGCCTGTTATCTCGCTCGCTATTGAACCCAAGACCAAGGCAGGTCAGGAAAAGATGGCTATTGCTCTTGCGAAGCTCGCAGAGGAAGACCCCACTTTCAGAACCTATACAAATGAGGAAACAGGTCAGACAATCATCGCCGGAATGGGCGAACTTCACCTCGAAATCATCGTAGACAGACTTCTCCGTGAATTTAAGGTTGAGGCTAATGTCGGTGCTCCTCAGGTTGCATATAAAGAGACAATCACCACTAATGCAGACGTTGATACAAAGTATGCACGTCAGTCAGGTGGTAAGGGTCAGTACGGTCACGTTAAGCTCCACGTTTACCCGAACGAGTCCGGTAAGGGCTATGAGTTCATTAACGCAATTGTCGGCGGTTCAATTCCTAAGGAATATATCCCCGCAGTTGACGCAGGTATTCAGGGCGCTTTACAGTCCGGTGTTCTTGCAGGCTATCAGACAGTAGACGTTAAGGTTGAGCTTTATGACGGTTCATACCACGAGGTCGACTCTTCTGAAATGGCATTCAAGATCGCAGGTTCAATGGCTATCAAGGAAGCATGCCGCAAGGCTAACCCCGTTATCCTTGAACCTATTATGAAGGTAGTTGTAACAGTTCCCGAAGAATACATGGGCGACGTTATCGGCGATTTAAGCTCACGTCGTGGTGAGATACAGGGTATGGAAGACAGAAACGGCGTTAAGCAGATTAATGCTTTCGTTCCTCTGTCAGAAATGTTCGGTTACTCAAACGATCTGCGTTCTAAGTCACAGGGTCGTGGTCAGTATGTAATGGAACCCAGCCACTACATTCAGGTTCCCAAGTCAATTGCAGATGGAATCATCAGCAAGAGAGCTAAGGACTAATAAAATTTTTCTGAAAGAGCAAAAAAGACTTGTTTTTTGAGAAATAATCTGATAAAATACTAAGTGTATGGAATACACATAATTAAAGGAGGAAAATTCCAATGGCAAAGCAGAAATTTGAACGTACCAAGCCCCACGTAAACATTGGTACAATCGGTCACGTAGACCACGGTAAGACTACTTTAACAGCAGCTATCACTAAGGTTCTTTCACTCAAGGGCTATGCTCAGTTCGAAGCATACGATATGATCGACAAGGCTCCCGAGGAGAGAGAGCGTGGTATCACAATCAACACAGCTCACGTTGAGTATGAGACAGACAAGCGTCACTACGCACACGTTGACTGCCCCGGCCATGCTGACTATATCAAGAACATGATCACAGGTGCTGCTCAGATGGACGGCGCTATCCTCGTTGTTGCCGGTACAGACGGTCCTATGGCTCAGACTAAGGAGCACATCCTTCTCGCTCACCAGGTAGGCGTTCCCGCAATCGTTGTATTCATCAACAAGTGCGATGACGTTGACGATCCCGAGCTTCTCGACCTCGTTGAGATGGATATCCGTGAGACACTTTCAGAGCACGACTTCCCCGGCGATGACGTTCCCGTTATCCGTGGTTCAGCTAAGGTTGCTCTTGATTGCCCCAGCAAGGACATCAACGCTCCCGAATATGCTTGCATCATAGAGCTTATGAATGCAGTTGACGATTACATTCCTACTCCTGATCGTAAGGCTGATCTCCCCTTCCTTATGCCTGTTGAGGATACTATGACAATTTCAGGTCGTGGTACAGTTGCTACAGGTAGAGTTGAGAGAGGTATCCTCAAGCTCAACGATACAGTTGAAATCACAGGTCTTACAGACGAGCCTAAGCAGACAGTTGTAACAGGTATCGAAATGTTCCGTAAGCTCCTCGACTTCGCTGAAGCAGGTGACAACATCGGTACACTTCTCCGTGGTATCCAGAGAAACGAAATCGAGCGTGGTCAGGTTCTCTGCAAGCCCGGTTCAATCCACCCCCACAAGAAGTTCAAGGGTCAGGTTTACGTATTAAAGAAAGAAGAAGGCGGACGTCATACTCCTTTCTTCTCAAACTACAGACCTCAGTTCTTCTTCAGAACAACTGACGTTACAGGCGTTATCACACTTCCCGCTGACAAGGAAATGTGCATGCCCGGCGATAACGTAACAATGGATGTTGAGCTTATCACTCCTATCGCTATCGAAGAAGGTCTCCGTTTCGCTATCCGTGAAGGCGGCAGAACTGTTGGTTCAGGCGTAGTTACAGCTATCAACGAATAATTTGAGATTTTAACATCTTATATAAGACGATATCCGCTTTCACAAGCGGATATTGTTTTTATATAATTCTTTTCGAGAGGTTTTTTATGCAGCTTCCTGAATATGTTTATGAGGTATTACAAAAACTTAATAGCAACGGGTATGAAGCATACTGCGTCGGTGGCTGTGTAAGGGATTATCTGCTCGGTCAATGTCCGGAAGACTATGATGTAACGACATCTGCACTGCCCGAACAGATAATAGAAGTTTTTGACGGATACCGTTTGCTGAAGGTCGGATTAAAGCACGGAACCGTAACGGTAATAATCAATAAGCATCCGGTAGAAATCACAACTTACAGAATTGACGGTGAATATATCGATCACCGCCATCCTTCAAAAGTCGGATTTACTCCGAATCTTGCTGACGACCTTGCAAGACGGGATTTAACGATCAATGCCATAGCGTATAATGATAAGGTCGGTATGGTCGATTTGTACGGCGGGGCAGAGGACCTGAGAAATGGCATTATAAGATGCGTCGGAGATCCGATGAAACGCTTTGACGAGGATGGCTTAAGGATTCTCCGTGCCTTGCGTTTTGCGTCACGCTATGGTTTTAGCATTGATAAGGAAACATCGGACGCTATTCACAGACAGAAATTCCTGCTTTCATTTATTTCTGCGGAGCGGATAAATAGTGAGCTGTGCGGAATACTTACCGGCAATTGCTATGACATTCTCCGTAATTTCAGCGATGTTATCTGCGAGATTATTCCCGAGATGTATCCGTGCATAGGCTTTGAACAGCATTCAAAGTATCACGATAAAACGGTTTACGGTCATATAGCTGCTACCGTAGCTGCTGCTGAGCCGACTGTAGAAGCTCGCCTTACAATGCTTTTGCACGATATAGGTAAGCCTGACAGCTTTTTTATGAAGGATGGTGCAGGCCATTTTTACGGTCATGCCGATGTCAGCTGTAAAATTGCCGAAAAAATACTTGAAAGATTGCGTTTCAGCAATAAAATTAAAGACGAGGTATTGTTTTTAATCGAAAATCATGGTATAGTTATTAACGATGATATTTGCAGTATAAGAAGAGGCGTTGCACGTTACGGTGCGGAGCGTTTTCTTAAACTGATAAATGTGCATTATTATGACACCTGCGGAAAAGCACCTGCATATTTCGGCGAAAAAGCGCTTTTTGACAGCATCGAAAAGCATACGAGGGAGTTTCTTCGAAACGAACCGCCTATGAGCCTTAAACAGCTTAAAGTCAACGGTTCCGATATTTCACGGCTTGGTTTTACGGGTAAAGAAATCGGGAAGGCTCTCAATTTTCTGCTTGAACAGGTTGTAAACGGAAATTGCGAAAACGATAAGGATAGCCTTTTGGCTTTGATAGAAAATAATTATTTGTAAACGGAAAGGATTAAGAGTATGTCTGCTACCGATATTGGAATTGATTTAGGCACGGCGAATGTTATAATTACGCTCGGAAACAAGGGCATCGTTGTCAACGAGCCGTCTGTTGTTGCTTATGATAAAAAGAAACACTGTGTTCTTGCAGTAGGAAACGAAGCGTACAAAATGATAGGCAGAACGCCCGAATATATTGTTGCGGTAAAGCCGCTCAAAGACGGTGTTATCTCTGATAATGAGATGACGGAAGCAATGATAATCGAATTTATCAGAAAGGTTATCGGACGAATTGTTAAGCCGAGAATTATTCTTTGCGTCCCTTCGTCTGTTACCGATGTCGAAAACAGAGCTGTAGTTGAGGCTGCGCTTTGTGCCGGTGCAAGAAAGGTATTTATTATAGAAGAACCTATTGCTGCACTGCTCGGTGCAGGTATTGATATTTCAAAGCCTAACGGCACAATGGTTGTCGATGTCGGCGGAGGAACGGCTGATATTGCGGTTGTTTCGTTCAACGGTATTGTAAAAAGCTGTTCGCTTAAGATGGCAGGTAATAAGTTTGATGCGGCCATCATAAGAGGCGTTACGATGAAATACAAAATACTTATCGGTGAAAAGACGGCAGAGCAGGCAAAAAAAGAAATCGCCAATGTATATAATCCGACAGGCGATGTGAAAATAACAGTAAAGGGCAGACATCTTATAAAAGGCCTTCCCGAAAGCGTTGAGATCAGCGATAAGGATATGTACGATTTTCTGCATGACAGCGTAATGGAGATAGTCGATAAGATAAAGGAAGTATTTGAGCAGACTCCTCCCGAGCTTGTCGGCGATATTCTGACAAACGGCATAGTGCTGACAGGCGGCGGAGCAATGCTCAAGGGCTTCACGGATCTTGTAACCGAAGCTGTCGGAGCGCCGTGCTATGTTGCAGACGATCCGATAGAATGTGTTGCAAAGGGTGTTGCGAAGGCGTTCGATTATACAGATGATCTTCTTGACGGCTTTGAGAAGATTTCGCTGTACAGATATAAATAAGATATATACTTAAGCACGGAAATACGTTTCCGTGCTTTTGCAAATTTTGCGGTAAAATTGCAGTTTTTGTTGTTTTGATTGACTTTGAACTATTGAAATGATAAGATGAATTATGCCTACAATAAAGGCAATAAACTTAATTGATAAGGAGAACTTATATTGTGAAAAAAGGAAAAACATTTAAAATAGGATCAATTATTGTATGGTCGGCAATATCCTTAATTGATCTTATAGCAGGTTTGGTGAAAGCCTCTGATGCCATAAGCGGTTACTATAGCATGTACAGCGGATATAGCGATAAAGCTGTACAAGCGTGGTTTGAAGTATTTGCTCCATATGCCGGAGCTTTAGCGTTGTTTGCTATGCTTTTTATTATACAATTTGGAATAGCTGATATAATTTCACAACTCGAAATACGCAATGCTTCAGCAAACAGCTTACCGGCAGGCAATCGTCCGCTTAGAGTACCCGATACTGCAAAAACAGGTACACAGCAGTTGGGAACATGGTATTGTGTGCAGTGTGGTAAACCAAATTCACAGGCAAATGAATTTTGTATAGGTTGCGGAAAGCACAGATAAATTCAGCTTAACAGTGTATGTATAATTGAAAATGCACTGAAAATGCACCGATAGTATAACGTTTTATTTGTTGAAAGTGAGTGTTATTATGAAAAATAATAAATTAGCATTATTAGTAGCTTTTTTTGTAAGTTGCACATTAGCATTTAGCGGTTGCTCAAAGATAGGTTTTGTTAGCGATAGTTCTGTAACAAGCGCTGATTCGACAGCTTCTGCTGTCAGAAAGACAATCGTAAACTTTTTGTCGGATGCCGACGCAGCCGGATACGGTATGCTTGAAGGAGCGGAAACCGTAATTGAGATAACCGTTGATAACAGCAGTTGGACGGTATATGCTGCTGACGTATCTTCATTTAAACAAAGTGAAAGTGTAACGTGGGGAACCGAACAAGACGGAATTAAAGCAAATGAATCAAAGGAATCGGTTTCAAGTGCCGAAAGATTGCTGGGAATCAGTTTGGTAAATAATTTAGCCGAGTTAGAAAAAGGATCGATATTTGCATATTGCAAAAATGGCAATTGTTTAAATACTTTGTATTCATCTGATTTTACCGACAAGTTTTCTTTGCACTCGGATGTACCGACTGTAACCGATTTAAAATCCGGCTCGTTTGCATGGAATGGAAGTGACGGTGTAACAAATGGCGGCTATATAATTGGGTCTAATCCTAAGTTAATAAATGCAGCCTAATTAGAAGGAGAAAAAGATATGTTTAATAATATAGGCAAAAAAATCAAGACACTTGTAATGGTCGTATTTGTTTTAGGGTGCATCGGCGCTGTTATAACAATGATTTTAATATGGATGAGTATACCGAGCGTTTCAAGATTTAATTCAGGAGCGGGAATCTTCACTTTCTTTGGTGGTTTAATCGCAGGAGCTCTCTTATTCCTTGGTTCATGGATAGGTTCTTTCTTCCTGTACGGATACGGTGAACTTATTGATAGCTGTCAAAAAATGTCTTATGATATTCAGCAGATAAAAGCCGAAGTTGTGTCTAATAGTTCTACACCGTTTATACACGGTAGCACCAATACCAATACAGCCTACGCTTCAACTTCCGGCTCTACAGGCAATTTCAGATCGCAGGCTCAGAATTTGTGGACTTGCAAAAACTGTGGTTGCGAAAACAGTGGAGAGTCTATATTCTGTACATCATGCGGAGAAAGAAAGTAAAGCTGTATTTATAATACATATCCGGACTGCATTTCATCAGAGATGCAGTCTTTTTTGTCATATTAAACAAATTCTGCTTTAAATAATTGTTTATATTTCCGCCTTAGACATAGGGAAAGAAATGTGTTATTATATTTATATTAGAAGGAGGTAATTTTATGTCGCAGATTGATATACGTTTCTTTTCACGGTCGCTCAACCGTTATACTTCATTCAAAATGTATATTCCCGATGATAAGCGCAATTATGGTGGGGTTTATGATAAGCAGAATATGAAAACACTGTTCATTCTGCATGGTTACACACAGGACGGCAACAACTGGATACCGGAATATATTTCGGAAAAATACAATTTTGCCGTAGTGATTTCTCACGGCGAAAACTCATTCTGGCTTGACGGATTATCTACAGGGCATAAGTATTGCACTTATGTCGGTGAAGAGCTTATCGAATATATACGAAATACATTCGGGCTTGCACAGACTGCAGAAGATACTGCAATAATGGGATATTCAATGGGCGGCTTCGGTGCGCTTCATACTGCATTTACTTATCCCGATACATTCGGTAAGGTGTGCGCAATGTCATCCGCACTTATTGTTCATGAAATAGCAGGTATGAAGGACGGCGGTGACAACGGTGTGGCAAATTACGCATATTACCATGAATGCTTCGGAAACCTTGACGAAGTTGTCGCAAGCGATAACAATCCTGAAATTCTTGTAAAGCGGCTTTCACAAGAAAATAAGAAAATACCGCAGATATATATGGCTTGCGGCACAGAGGACTTTCTGCTTGAAAACAACAGGCAGTTTCATAAGTTTTTGGACACTAACAATATACCTCACGTTTACCTTGAAAGCGGCGGCGGTCACGATATGACATTCTGGAGCGAGTATGTAGTTAAGTTTACTGATATGATGTTCGGAAAATAAGCAAAAATTATACCCACAAGCGATATTTTCGCCTGTGGGTACATTTTTTCAGATATCTTCCATCTGTTTTCCGAAATACATTGCGGCGGCTTCGACCAGTGCCTTTGTTTTGTCGTCAACAGCCGAATTTTCCTTATCCGACAGCATGATGACCGCTCCGTTGACATCTCCGTCTGCCATTATCGGCGCACAGGCAACAGCAAAGCGATCTACACCTTCAATGGGGTTCATTTTTACCCCGTCTGCTGTACGGTAAAGAGATTTCCTTTGCTCGATAAGGTCTTCAAGCGAACTTGATACCCTGCGTTCAAGCACTTCTTTTTTCTGAATGCCGGATGCGGCTATAACGTGGTCACGGTCGCATATAACTGTAGGCATCCCTCCGACTTTGTACAATACATCTGCGTACTGATCCGCTGTACCTGAAATTTCTCCGACAGGGGAGTATTTACGGAAAATTACTTCTCCGTCTACACTTGTATATATTTCAAGCGGTGTGCCTTCTCTTATTCTCATTGTTCGCCTTATCTCTTTAGGTATAACGACTCTTCCGAGGTCGTCAATACGTCTTACTATTCCCGTAGCTTTCATTATATAGTCATTCCTTTCTGAAGAAACGGTTTTTGATCCTGCAAACATATTATTCCTTGCCGTGTGTCAATTATTCAGAAATTTGTCACATATTGAAATTTATGCTCGCAAGCAGGGAACCCGGACTTTCAAAGAGAATTACTTTTAATATTGATTTTAAACTCTTTTTGTAGTATAATTAAAATCGTATGATTATCTTCCGGAGGTGTTACTGTGACTGCTGATGAAGAATATATGACTCTCTGTATCGAACTCGCAAAAAAGGCGGCGGAAAAAGGTGAGTGTCCTGTAGGCGCCATCGTAGTTGACAAGGACGGGAGAATAATCGGTGAAGGGTATAATATGCGTGAAACCGAGCAGATGCCGACTGCTCATGCGGAAATAATCGCAATAGAACAAGCCGCCAAAGCTATGAACTCGTGGCGGCTTACGGAATGTACATTATATGTTACTCTTGAACCTTGTCCTATGTGTGCGGGCGCTATAATCAATTCCCGTATAAAAAGGCTGGTTTACGGTGCTTTTGATGAAAAGGGCGGGGCTTGCGCCTCGCTCATGGAAATATTCGATTATCCGTTCAACCATCGTCCGATGGTTAGAAGCAGAGTTTTGCAGGATGAATGCGCAAAACTGCTTACGGAATTCTTTAAAGACCTCAGGACCTGAAATTGTCCGTAGCTGCGGGCATTCCCGACAGGGCTTTTTTGTACAGCTTGTCGATTATAACAGCTAAGGCTGTTACTGTCACAGATAACGCTATGATTACGGAAACGATTTTTTTCATATAAAGTCCCTTTCTGCAGTGGTGTTAATCTGTATTTATACGGTCTAAACGCTTTTCTGCGTTCTTGATAAGGCTTAAAAGCGCTGTTCCTTGCTTGTCGTATTCGGCTTCTATCGAATTTGTCGTTATTGACGGTGCATTGTCTGCATCGTTTGCGGCATCTGCGGCAGCACCGACTTCAAGGCAGATTGCTGAATCTATAAGATGAAGTGCGGAAGTGGGCGATACGCCGAAAAGATTATCGTCATTCTTTCTGTTTGCATTATATGTTATCCTGAACGCTTTGTAGACGGAAAGAGTAAGCATTGACGAAACGCTCTTGCTGAGCTTTGATGATTTGATTTTCTGTAAAATCGAGAAAATGACTTCAATGCTGTTAGTTATCAGCTTTTTGTTAAGTGCAAGCATAATGTCGCCCGATTTTGAATCACCGGACGAGTTTCCGTCGGGAATATCACTTTCGGTAATTATACCGCCGTTGGAAACGGGCGAACGACCGAGCAGATAGTCAGTAGAAACGTTATAGTAGTCAGCCGCTTTTACAAGGAACTCAAGACCACATTCACGTTTGCCTTTTTCATAATGTGACAGGAGTGCCTGAGCGATGCCAAGATCGGCGGCAACCTGTTTTTGTGTAAGTCCACGTTCTTTGCGGAGCAGGGAAAGTATTCTTGGAAAATCGGTATTCATTATACGATATAACCTCTCTGATTCTGACAATATTCACACAGTATATTATAACGGAGTTATTCCCTATTGTAAAGCGTGATTTTATACAAAAAATCAAGTGCTTTTTTATGTAATAACTCTATAATAAAACAAAAATCGCCGTAATCGGCATAATTATCAGTAAAAATCAACCGAAAGGAAGTAAAAAATGAAGAATTACAGACTTTATCTTATCCGTCACGGAATCACAAGCGGAAATCTTGAAGGAAAATATATAGGAACAACGGATCTGCCGCTTTGCGAAGAGGGGGAAGATGCTATATCGTCACTTGCGGCTCTTGACGTTTACCCTAAGGTACAGAAGGTTTATTCCAGCCCTCTCAAGCGTTGCTTGCAGACCGCCGACATTATTTATCCCGAACGTCTGCTTAAGCGTATCGACGGTATCGCAGAGCTTGACTTCGGGGAATACGAAGGAAAAACGCAAGCCGAGCTTCAGAGCGATGAAAAGTATCTCGAATGGCTTAAGGGCGGATATGATGCCGCACCTCCGAATGGTGAAAGCTACGGACATTTTACATTAAGATGCCTTGAAGGTCTTGAAGAAATATTCAAGGATATGATGGCAAACGAGGTTACATCAGCCGCCGTTATCACGCATTCAGGCGTTATTATGAATCTTCTTTCGGGATACGGTCTGCCCAAGATGAAGCCTATCGATTTTGCCTGCAATCAGGGCGAGGGATTTGAAATACAGCTAAGCACGTTCCTGTGGCAGCACGGACCCGTATTTGAAATCGTAGGAAAATTATTCTGAGAAAACGGAGATAAGTAATGGATATTTTAAAGCAGCTGGCGGAAGAATTCAAGATAAGAAATACGCAGGTAGAAAACACGGTAAAACTGATAGATGACGGCAATACGATCCCGTTTATTTCTCGCTACAGAAAAGAGATGACGGGAGGACTTGACGATCAGCTTTTGCGTGAACTCAGCGAAAGACTGACATACCTTCGTAATCTTGAAAGCAGGAAAGAAGAAGTAAAGTCGCTTATCGAAAGCGGAGGAAATCTTACCGACAAGATTACGCAGGATCTTTTAAACGCAAAGACGCTTGCTGAAGTCGAGGACATCTACAGACCCTTCAAGCCAAAGCGTAAGACAAGAGCAGGCATAGCAAAAGAAAAAGGACTTCAGCCCCTTGCCGATTTCATACTCGCTCAGACGCTCGCTTCTCCCACTGCCGAAGCAGAGAAATATATAAGTGAAGAAAAGGGCGTTGAAACCGTTGACGATGCAATAAACGGAGCATTGGACATTATTTCCGAAACGGTTTCGGATGATGCGGATCTTCGCAAAAAGCTGTATGCTGAGTATACCGGTCATGCACTGATAGTATCAAAAGCCACCGATGAAAAAGCTGAAACCGTTTATAAGAATTATTATGATTACAGCGAGCTTGCGTGTAAGATACCTCCGCACAGACTTCTCGCACTTGACAGAGGAGAACGTGAGGATGCGCTAAAGGTCAGCATTGAGCCGGAAGAACAGTATGTTATGAAGCATATCTACAGAGCGTATGTGAAAGCGGAAAACGATTGCGGACGGCTGGTGCGCTCAGCTTGTGACGACAGCTTCAAGCGTCTTATCCACCCTTCGCTTGAAAGACGTCTCAGAAACGAGCTTACCGAGAAAGCGTGTGATAGCAGTATACACACATTTTCGGACAACCTAAGGCAGCTTCTTATGCAGCCGCCTGTGAAGAACAGCGTTGCTCTCGGCTTCGATCCCGGCTACAGAACAGGCTGTAAGGTAGCCGTTGTTGATGCTACAGGCAAGGTTCTTGACACATCGGTAGTGTATCCGACACCCCCGAAGAGCGATATTGCAGGAGCGGAAAGAATAATCAAAAACCTTATCGAAAAGCACAAGGTCGATATTATCGCTATAGGAAATGGTACGGCAAGCCATGAGAGTGAAGTGTTTATGGCAGATCTATTAAAGAAGATTGACCGAAAGGTAAGCTATATGGTCGTATCCGAGGCAGGCGCAAGCGTATACTCGGCAAGCAAGCTGGCGGCTGAGGAATTCCCCGAATATGATGTTTCACTGCGTAGTGCCGTATCTATCGCAAGACGGCTTCAGGATCCGCTTGCAGAGCTTGTTAAGATAGACCCGAAAGCAATCGGTGTAGGTCAGTATCAGCACGATATGCCGCCCGCAAAACTGTCGGACGCTCTGGGCGGAGTAGTAGAGGACAGCGTAAACAGCGTCGGCGTGGATCTTAATACCGCCTCGGTTTCACTGCTTGGCTATGTTGCAGGCATCAATTCCGCCGTTGCAAAGAACATAGTTACATACAGAGAAGAAAACGGAGTATTCACTAACCGTAAGGAACTTCTTAAAGTTGCTAAACTCGGCAAGAAGGCTTACGAACAGTGTGCAGGCTTTATGCGTATACACGGCGGTAAATATCCGCTTGACAACACTTCAGTACACCCAGAAAGCTATAAGGCGGCAGAAGCTCTGCTTGATAAGTGCGGATTCAAGCTTGCAGATGTTTCGGGCGGCATTCCGTCGATAAAAGAGCAGGTCAGAGCCATCGGTGTAAAGAAGCTGTCGGAAGAGCTGGGTATCGGTGAGATGACTCTGAGCGATATAGCAAACGAGCTTGCAAAGCCCGGCAGAGATCCCAGAGATGAACTGCCGCCGCCCCTGCTGAGAACGGATGTGGCGGATATTAATAGCCTTAAGCCCGGTATGATACTTGACGGTACGGTTAGAAATGTTATTGATTTCGGCGTGTTTGTTGATATCGGCGTACATCAGGACGGTCTTGTGCATATCTCGCAGATATGCGACAAATATATAAAGCATCCTCTTGAGGTTGTAAAGGTCGGGGATATTGTAAAGGTAAAGGTGCTTGATATAGACCCTGCCAAAAAACGTATTTCTCTTACAATGAAGGGAGTATAAAATGATAGAATCGGTTCTTAAATATACATCTGAAAATGTCGGTGAATTTGTAAAGTACAATATTTTCGGCAAGAGCAAAGCGTCAAAAGTATATGTAATATGCTACCTTGTCGCAATGGCGCTTATAGGAGCTGTCGGAATAGTTCTTGCTATAGTCACTCAGATGTGGTGGTTTATCTTTGCTACGGTTATCTGTACTTTGCTTATAGTTGCTACAGGACTTGTTCTTTCGGTAACGCTTAAAAAGTACACTAAGGAAATTTTTGATATCAATTCAAAGAACGGATATGACGCAATTGAGATAACGGCAAGCAGTATTGTGCTTAAAAACAGCGGTGCGGCAAAGGCTGTCGCCGAGTGGACAGCAGTAGCTTCTGTTGATTTCTATAAATCAAGTGCCTATATCGTAACTCATGACGGATATCTTTTCATTATAAATGAAAGTGATATCAAAGAGGGCTCTCTTGACGAACTCCGTCAGATAGCGGATGAGAAGCTGGTGAAGGCTGATGATTAATTATCAGCTTGAAACGGACAGGATAATCGCATCGCTCAACCATGCGCCTACGCTTCTGCTTCATGCTTGCTGTGCGCCGTGCAGCAGTTATGTGCTCGAATATCTTGCGGAGCATTTTAATATCACCGTGTTTTTCTACAATCCGAATATCACCGAAAAGGAAGAATACGAAAAGCGTAAAAACGAGCTGAAACGTCTGATAGCCGAAAAACCGTTCAGGTATCCCGTGAAGATGATTGACGGCGATTATTCCCCGCAGATATTCTTTGATATGGCAAAGGGTATGGAGAATATTGCTGAAGGCGGGGAAAGGTGCTTTTTGTGCTATGAGATACGTCTGAGAGAAACGGCAAGGCTTGCAAAAGAACTGGACTTTGAGTATTTCTGTACCACGCTTTCGGTAAGCCCTCATAAAAATGCCGCAAAGCTGAACGAGCTTGGCGGCAGGCTCAGCGATGAATATAAAATACCGTATCTTTATTCTGATTTTAAAAAACGCAACGGATATAAGCGTTCCATAGAGCTTTCGGCACAGTACGGATTATATAGGCAGAATTACTGCGGATGTATCTACAGTCGTATTCAGGCAGAGAAAAAAGAGCAGGAAAAAAATTTTCAAAACGAAACGAAAACTGTTGTCAAACCATAAAAAGTGTGGTAAAATAAATACGGTTATGCAATAAAACTGTCAAAAGAGGTGAAAGACGATGACTGCGGACCCCAGCGGGAAACGAATAACTGAAAAATAATACAGCACAGCAGTCGTCGCATAACGGCTTCCTGTGCAGAAAAGAGGTACGTTATGCTTAAATATTATAAGACAGTTGAAAACACAATTGTTGAGCTTGACACAATGGAGCCTGGATGCTGGGTATCTGCCGTTGCACCCACAGAAACTGAGATTTCCTCGCTTCAGGAGGAACTGAACATCGATCGTGATTTTATCCGTTCTGCACTCGATGAGGAAGAAACCTCCCGTATTGAAAGCGATGACGGTCAGACACTCATAGTCCTTGACTATCCCGTTGCGGAAAAGGTTCAGGATAAGGATGATACGATAAGCTATTACACAATGCCTATGGGTATCATTATAACGGACAGCCATGTTGTAACGGTCTGCCTTAAAGAAAACATCATAATAGACGAATTTACAAAAGGCATAGTAAAAGGCATACAGACCCAGTTCAAAACAAGATTTGTATTCCATATGCTGCTAAGGATTGCAGGAAAGTATCTCCTGTATCTTAAGCAGATAGATAAGCTGTCGAACTATGTTGAACAGCAGCTGCACAAATCAATGAAGAACAAGGAGCTTATACAGCTTCTCGGACTTGAGAAATCACTTGTATATTTCTCAACATCGCTTAAATCTACCGAAACAGTGCTTGAAAAGATATTGAGAGGCAGAGTAATAAAGCTGTACGAGGAAGATCAGGAACTTCTTGAAGACGTACTGATCGAAGTAAAGCAGGCAATCGAGATGAGCAATATCTATTCAAACATACTTTCGGGTACAATGGACGCATTCGCAAGCGTAATATCAAACAATCTGAATATTGTAATGAAGGTGCTTACGGTTATTACGATAGTAATGTCCGTGCCCACGATGGTATTCAGCTTTTACGGCATGAATGTTCTGGATCTGCCGCTTCCGTATACCTGGTTCCCGGTTCTGATTTCCGTAATTCTTGCCGTCATTGTTGCAATACTGATAACAAAAAATAAGTTTTATAAATAAATCCCGGAGGGTATATGGAAAAAGTAAAAATATCTATAAGCGGACACGATTTTTACTTGAAAAGCGAAGATCCGAACAGAATGTACGAAACTGCGGAGAATCTTCAGAAAAGGATAGATAAACTGAGTGCGATGGCGGCGTCAATGTCACTTACCGATATTGTAATGCTTGCGGCGCTCGATATAGCCGATGAAAATTACGATAACAGAAACGTTGTGATAAAGGCCCAGCAGCTTTCGCAGGAGATACAGGCAAAATCTCTTGCCTGCGAAAAAAGAGCAGAGGAACTTGAAAAACAGCTTTCCGATTCCGACACCGAGCTTGCATCGCTTAGAATTACTGCGTCTGAGGCACAAAGTGAGCTTGCCGCACTCAAAGAACAGCTTGCGGGAGTTGAGGCTCAGAAATCGGATTTGCTTGCGCTAAGGTCCGAGAACGAAAGGCTGAAAGAGCAGGTTACCGCTCTTACTGCGGAAAAGGATTCGCTCACAGAAATCGGAGCTGATGAAATCGAGCAGCTGGGCACACGCATAGATGAACTTACAGCCGAAAACACAGCACTTTCCGAAAAGGCGAAAAATGCGGATAACGCATTGAAAAACGAAAATGCACAGCTGAAAAATCAAGTTGACGAGTTGAAAGCGGAAAACGAAACGCTCAGAGCTTCAAGTGAAAATGCCGATTCTTCATCGGCTGAGAACGAGGCACTTAAATCAAGGCTGGCAGAACTTACAGAAAAGAACAGACACACAGAGGAATTGCTTGAAAAGCTGAGAACAGACCATGAAAATCTGGTTTCAAAGAGCGGTCAGGATGAGCTGTTACTGGCTCAGATTGATAAACTGCAAGGCACTGTGGATACATACGAAAAGACTTTTGACGAATACGCAAATCAGCGTAACGCAGAGGTCAAGGACCTGAACGATGAGTTATCGGCACTGAGAAAGAAATATGCCGAGCTCAGCGCACAGATGAACGAGATTGTAAACGACGGTCAGATGACATTATGAGTGAAATTTTAGCTCCGTGCGGAGCAATGGAAAGTCTGACAGCGGCAGTAAATGCCGGTGCAGACGCAGTATACCTCGGAGAAGAATACTTCTCCGCAAGAAAAAATGCAGATAACTTTACCGCAGAGCAGTTGTGCGATGCGGTACGTTTTTGTCATTACAGCGGTGTTAAGGTGTATGTTACGCTGAATACCCTTGTGTTTGACAGGGAGATACCATTGCTTGCAAAAGCGATAGAAAACTGTGCAAAAGCGGATGTTGACGCATTCATAGTGCAGGATATGGGCGTTGCAAGGCTTGCCCGACAAATTGTGCCGGAGATTCCTTTACACGCTTCAACGCAGATGACAGTCAATTCGCCCGAGGGCGCTATAATGGCGAAAGAGCTCGGATTTACCCGTGTTGTTCTGGGCAGGGAATTATCGCTTGCACAGATAAAGGCAATAACGGAAAGCTGTGACATTGAAACAGAGCTTTTCGTACACGGTGCGCTGTGCGTCTGCATAAGCGGTCAGTGCTATATGAGCAGTGTACTCGGCGGACGAAGCGGTAACAGAGGATTGTGCGCTCAGCCGTGCCGACTTGATTTTACAAGCGGCGACAGGCACAATGTTCTGTCGCTTAAGGATCTGTCATTGACGGAAAAATTGCCTGAGCTTGCGAAAGCAGGTATCACCTCGTTCAAGATTGAGGGAAGAATGAAACGTCCGGAATACGTTGCAGGTGCCGTAAATGCCTGCAGGGTGGCTCTTGACGGCGGTACGCCCGACCTTATATCGCTTAAAAACGTATTTTCGAGAAGCGGATTTACAAGCGGATATTTTGATGATGATTTCAAAAATATGCAGGGTGTCCGCACTAAAGACGATGTTACATCGGCAACGTCCAAGGTGCTTTCCGCTATGAAACAGTATTATCATAAGCCTTTCAGACGCTTTCCTGCCGATATTACCGTTAACGTAAAAAGCGGACAGCCTGTTAGTTATAAGCTGTCGGCTTGCGGCGTAAGTTCGTCCGCTGTAGGCGATATTCCCGAAAAAGCGGTAAACAGAGCGGTTACTGCGGAATACCTTGAAAATCAGTGCAGTAAGCTTGGCGGTACCGTATATTTTCCGGGAAATATCACCATAAATGTTGATGACGGGTTATCCGTTTCGGCGGCTCAGCTTAACGAGCTTAGAAGAAAAGCAATTGAAAACGTAAGCGGGAAGATACTCGAAAAGAATTCTCATCATTACAGAATATCGCCTTATATTCCGCTTGACAGTAAGGACGGAAAGAAGATACGCCCCGAATTCAGATGCGAGGTAAATACAGCCTTACAGCTTGAGCAGGTACTTCAGGAGGATGAATATTCATATATTTACGCTCCTATGGGTCTGCTTGACGAAGCTACACCTGATAAATTCAGAATAATCGTTGTTCCTCCGGTATTTCTTGCCGATTGTGAAAGCGATGTATTGAAAAAGCTGTCCCTGCTGAAAAAACAGGGATACGAGCATATTGCCGTTCATACGCTTTCGCATATAGGAATAGCAAGAAAGCTCGGTATGAAGGCGCACGGTATGTCAAGACTCAATATCACAAACCGCTATTCGCTCAGAGAGTACGAAAAAATGGGACTTAGCGATACCGCACTTTCGTTTGAACTGCTTATGAGCGATGCGGTGTCACTTTGTGCAGACAGTGAGATAAAGACGGGAATAGTCGGCTACGGCAGACTTCCTCTTATGATAACAAGAAGATGTCCGATAAACAACGGCAAGCCCTGCGGAAAAACCAAAAGAGCGGATTGTCCGCATTATATAACCGACAGGCAGGGAAATAATATGCCGTGTATGTGCAGTGAGAACACTGTCGAGATATTGAATCCCGACAAGCTGTATCTCAGCGACAGACAATCTGAGCTTGCAAAGTTCGATTTCGTATTGCTTAAATTCACAGACGAAACCGATACGGGAGAAGTGCTTGAAATGTATCTTGACGATATAAAGCCGGACGGAAAGCTAACAAGAGGATTATACTACAGAGGAGTTCAATAATGTTCATAAAAGTGAAAAAGCTGAACAGCAAGGCAAAGTTACCTGAGCGTGCTACTGCGACAAGCGCAGGTGCGGATTTATGCGCCTGCATAGATGACGATGTTGTACTGATGCCGGGCGACAGGAAGCTGATACCGACGGGACTTGCGATTGCTGTACCGACAGAATACGGCGGTTTTGTGTTCGCAAGGAGCGGACTTTCCTCAAAATTCGGTGTTTCACTTGCAAACTGCGTCGGCGTTATCGACAGCGATTACAGAGGAGAGGTAAAGATTTCCGTTATAAATCATTCCGATGAGCCGTATACCGTTAAAAACGGAGAGCGTATCGCTCAGCTTGTCATAATGCCTGTGGATTTATGCGAGTACGGATTGTGCGATGAACTGGATGACACAGAGCGTGGCACGGGCGGATTCGGCTCTACAGGTCGGATGTAATGCAAGTTGCATAAATATCCGATAAAATCGGACGATTATTTATGAATATTTAATTCAGCATTTTTGTTGTATGCTTTTTCAAAAAGTGGTATAATAAATATCGAATTGTAAATACGAAACACCCGGAGGTTTGACGAATGTTTTCAAAAGATATAGGTATAGACTTAGGTACAGCCAACACGCTTGTTTATATGAGAGGAAAGGGCATTATAATAAGAGAGCCCAGCGTTGTTGCAGTTGATGTAAAAATGGACAGAGTGCGTTATGTCGGTCAGGAGGCTAAGGACGTTATAGGCCGTACACCCGGCTCTATAGTAGCTGTAAGACCTCTTAAGGACGGTGTTATCGCTGATTTTGATATGACAACAAGTATGCTTCAGGAGTTTATCAGAAAAGCTCTTAAAGGCAGAGCCTTTGCAGGCTCAAGAGTAAGAGTTATCATCTGCATTCCTTCTGGCGTTACCGCCGTTGAACGCAGAGCGGTAAAAGAGGCAACACAGAACGCAGGCGCAAAGCGTGTTTCTATCATTGAAGAACCTATGGCGGCCGCTATAGGCGCAGGACTTCCGGTAGCCGAGCCTACAGGCAGTATGATAGTTGACATCGGCGGCGGCACAAGCGAAGTAGCGGTTATTTCGCTCGGCGGTATTGTAACATCACGTTCCGTAAGAGTAGCAGGCGATGAGTTCGATTCATCTATCATAAACTACATCAAGAAGAAATATAACCTTCTCATCGGTGAAAGAACAGCCGAGAATATAAAGATTGCAATAGGCTCCGCATATCCCTATGCAGACAACGAGCCTTCAATGGATATAAAGGGCAGAAACCTTCTGAACGGATTACCCGAAAACATTACAGTAACATCCGAAGAGATAAGAGAAGCGCTTTCAGAGCCTCTCAGCCATGTAATTGAGGCAATAAAGGTAACTCTTGAAAAGACCCCTCCGGAGCTTGCCGCAGATATAATAGATCAGGGAATAATGCTTGCAGGCGGCGGCGCACTGCTTAAAGGTCTTGATCTTCTTATCCACGCCGAAACCGGTATGCCGGTAAAGGTTGCCGAAAGACCCCTTGACTGCGTGGCTGACGGTACCGGTAAGGTTCTTGAGAACATTGATAAGCTGATTGACGTTCTCACAGACGACGATACAAGATATTGATTATCCGAAAATATAGTGCTTATGACTAACTGTTTTTTACAGTTAGTCATAATGTGTTATATAAACGTATTCAGACAGCACTGAAAGGTATTGTATGCGTGACTTTTTTAAAGGCTTTAAATTCAAAATAATAGTTTGCGTTTTTGCGTTGGTGCTTGGCGTTGTTATTTATGCTGCGGTTTCGGGCGGTTTTTCTACCTTCCCCGAAAATGTGCTGTCAACAATAGCAAAGCCTTTTGTTTCTGTTTCAAATGCCGTATCGCAGTGGGTCGAAGGCACTTTGGACAAATTCGCAAATGCAGACAGATATAAGTCCGAGAACGAGGAGCTTAAAGACAAGCTCAACGAACAATACCGTCAGATAATCGAGCTTGAAAATGTCAAGCACGAGAACGATCAGCTTAAAGAAATACTGAAGATAAAAGAAGAAAACTCCGATTTTGAATTTTCTGCACCCTGTAATATAATCGCACATAATTCTAATGATGCGTATGCAGGCTTCACTATCGACAGAGGCTCTGATGACGGAATTTCACTTTATGACCCCGTAATGACTTCAAACGGACTTATAGGTATGGTGAGCGAAATTGCGCCAAATTACGCAAAGGTATCTACCATACTCTCCGATGAGATAAACGTTGGTGTAATGACCTTTGACAGCAAGGTTACCGGTATACTTGACAACGATATAAAGAATGCCAATGAGGGTAACTGCCTTATGAGCTATATCACCAAGGACAGCGGCATCAAGAAAGGCGAGATAGTAAAATCCGTTGCCGGTGTTGTTTTCCCGGGAAATCTTCTTATAGGAACTGTCGAAAAGGTATATGATGACGAAAACGGACTTTCCGTTCATGCGGTTATAAAGCCTGCTGTTGATGTCCGTACAATAACCGATTGTGTTGTAATAACTGATTTCAAAGGGCAGGGTGTTGTTGACTGATGAAATTCAGAATTCTCAGATATTCTGCCATGACACGCAGAGAGATTTATAAAAGTATTGCAAAGTGGGTGCTTTTTTCACTTGTTTTGCTGGTGTCATACACAATTGAAGTGACTATGCCGTTTGTGTCATGGCAGCCCTATCTTACGCTTACGACAGCTGTGGCTGTGTCGTTTTTCAGCGAAGAACTGAGCGGTGTTGTCTTTGCGGCTTTTGCAGGGATGATGCACGATCTTGCGATGGGCTCGCTGTTCGGCTTTACGTCGATATGGCTGATGCCGTGTTGCCTTTTTGTTACTCTGCTTGTTGTAAACCTTATTCACAGGAATATTCTGAACTTTCTCTGGATGAATCTGACCGCAGTTATTCTGGTGCAGTCTGCGGAGCTTTTATTCAAATATATAATATGGAGAAACCCCGACATTGATGTAGTGCTGATTAATTATGTGCTTCCCGCTTTAATAGCGACCGTAATTCTGTCCGCACCGCTTTATTTGATAATCAGACAGATAAACAAAAAACTGGGAGTCGAAAATAATACCGATGATATTCTGACCGCTTTTGAAGATGTCGAAGACGATGAAGACAAAGTAAGATATTAACGGAGGGCGGAGTGAGCAAACTTAGCAGACAGATAAGAAATCTGGTTTTTGTACTTGTTGTTGTGATATTATCCTTTGCCTGCACTATTGAGCTTTTGCAGATACAGATAGTTGACGGTGAGTATTATAAAGACCAGACAGCAAACACATATACGGCAAATCAGACTGTGCAGGCGGCACGAGGTCAGATTTTTACCAAGGATGGCAAGGTAGTAAATACCAATAGACTGGTATATAAGATAATTGTGCAGAAGGCGTTCTTTAAATCAGGCACAGAAAACGATGTCATTGCAAAAACGCTGAAAATACTTCAGAATAACGATCAGAAGTGGATAGATACTCTTCCCGTCAGCAAAACTACGCCTTATAAGTTTACGGGCGATGATGACGAAATAGATACGCTGCGTTCAAAGCTGGAGCTTGGAGTTTATGCGACTGCGGAAAACTGCATGAATGCACTGTACGAGAAATTCGAAATTTCAGATTCTTACGGACAGGAAATGCGCAGGTACATTGCAGGTGTACGCTATGAAATGCTTATCCGTGATTTCTCTTATCAGAACCGTTATACTTTGGCTGAGGATGTTTCCGTTCAGACAGTAATAGAACTTAAAGAGCAGAGCTTTATGCTTGGCGGCATTGATATAATAGAAGAAGCTATACGTCAGTATGACGGCAAGGATTTCATTCCTCAGGTGGTCGGAAGAATAGGCGCTATTTCGGCGGATGAATATGCCGAATTGTCCGATAAAGGCTACAGCCTTAACGATACTACGGGTAAATGGGGCATCGAGAGCGCTATGGAAAGCACTCTCAGAGGTCAGAACGGAATACGCTCCATTACAAGAGATTCATCTGGTATGGTGGTTTCAGACGAAATAACAAAGGCGGCAACGGCAGGCAATTCCGTAAGGCTGACTATAGAAAGCGATTTCCAGAACGATGTTCAGGCGATTCTTGAAAATCATATAAAATGGCTCCATTACAATAACGATCCTACACGAGGAAACAAGGTAGACGCAGGCGGCGTAGTTGTACTTGACGCAAAGACCGGTGCCGTTCTTGCAATGGCGAACTATCCCAACTACGATATAAATAATTATATCGATCTTATCAATAATCCGAAAGACCCGAATCCGACCTACAACAGATGTATATACGGTCTTTATCGTCCCGGCTCAGCCTTCAAGACAATAACGGCGACCGCCGCACTTGTTTCGGGTATTGCCAACGAGAACACGGAGGTTTACTGCGGCGGTATCTACACATATTACGACGACTATCAGCCGGGTTGTATCATGGGCTTTGTCGGCGATGTTACGGTAAGAACCGCACTGAGATATTCGTGTAATATCTATTTCTATGATATGGCTCGTCAGATGGGCATTGATTATCTTGCAAAGGTAGCGGGATGGTTCGGCGTAGGTCAGGACCTCAACCTTGAAATAGGCGGGGCGACAGGCAATATGAGTACGCCCGAATACATTGAATCGCTCGGCGGAACATGGACGCCCGGCTCGACTATACAGGCAGGTATAGGACAGCTCGAAACGACCGTAACACCTCTTAATCTCGCCGTGATAGCACTTACACTCGCAAACGACGGCACACGCTATCAGCCGTATCTCGTTGACAGCGTCACAAGCTATGACGGTACAAAGACAATAAAGAAAACAGAGCCTACTGTAGCGTATAAAATAGATGCCGATAAGCATATATTTCAGGTAGTGCGTGAAGGTATGATAATGGTTGCGGACGATGTACAGTGGCCTATGGGCTCAGGTATAACACAGCTTGCGGATCTGCCCTACGGCGTAGCGATAAAAACAGGTACGCCTCAGGTAACCGCAGATACGTTCAACTCAACGATTCTCGGATATTATCCCGCAGAAGACCCTCAGATATGTTTCGGTATCGTTCTTGAAAAGGGCGAGTTCTCCAGACTTATGGTTAGAAATATCATCGAGTCATATTTCTACAATAACTATAAGCCGGTTACAAACGAAAAGGGCGATATTATTCTTCCATGGGGCGGTCAGAGTACCAACACTCCGGGAAGACCTGCAAGGGGAGAGGCTGATAAAAACAATTCAGATACCTCAGGCAGTACAACCAACTGACAATTATTATGCAGTATGCACAAAAAAGCGAGCGTAAAACATATTGATTTAACAAATTTTGATTTTTTTCACTTAAAAGTCTTTATTTATGCTCGCTTTTATGGTACAATAATAACAATTAGAACAATGATAAGCAATTATGCGTATCAGCGCAAGGAGAGCGAATTTTATGTCACAGATTATAGCAGTAACCGCAGGTAAGGGCGGAACAGGTAAATCCACCACTTCGGCAAACGTTGCTCGTGGGTTAGCCGCATTAGGCAAAAGAACACTTCTCGTTGAGCTCGACTTCGGATTAAGATGTCTTGATATAATGCTCGGCATCAAGGATAAAGTAAAGCATGATATAGGTGAGTACCTTGAAGGAAAGATAGACATTCTTACTGCAACAACAAAGGTTGAAACAGTAGAGAATTTATATCTTGTCTGCGCTACGAGAAACCCGTTCATGGACATAAATCCCGAAAAGATTATGGGTGTTTGCGAAGAAATGCGTCAGCATTTCGATTACATAATTATCGACACGGCAGGTGTAGGAAGCTCGGTGTTCAGCGTTATCAAGGCGGCTGAACTGATACTTATGGTTACTACGCCCGATACAGTATGCGTCCGTGACGGTGCTATTCTTTCTGACTTCTTATATGTTAAGAACTGTACAAATCAAAGACTTATCATAAATAAGGTAAGCCAGAACTTCAAGGACGAAGAAATCCTCTACGACCTTGATGAAGTTATGGACTCTGTAGGTATACAGCTTCTTGGCGTTGTGCCTGAGGACAACAATATCAAGGTGTGCGGAGCAAAGGGTATGCCTTTACCTCCGACTTGTCCCGGTGCTAAGGCTTATGCCGCTATCGCAAGGAGAATACTTGGGGAAGATGTACCGCTTACTATCAATATCAACTGATAACATCAGGGACGGTACGAAAAGTTAAGAAAAAGAGGTATAATATGAATATTGCACTAATTGCTCATGATTCAAAGAAGGAATTGATGGTTCAGTTCTGTATAGCGTATTGCAGCGTACTGAGCCGACATAATCTATGCGCTACCGGTACTACCGGCAAGCTCGTATCAGAGGCAACAGGGCTTCATATTCAGCGTTATCTCAACGGATCTCAGGGGGGAGATCAGCAGATAGCCGCACGAATTTCATGTAATGAGATAGACGTACTGATCTTTTTCAGAGATCCTTTAAATGCCAAATCGTACGAGCCTAATGAAATGAACCTTCTGCGTCTTTGCGACGTTCATAATATTCCGCTTGCTACGAATATAGCTACAGCTGAAGCGCTTATTCACGCTCTTGAAAGAGGCGATCTTGACTGGCGTGAAATTGTCAGAGGATAAAGTAATTATGCAGGCGTACTTATGTACGCCTTTTTTATGCAGAAAAACGAAAGGAACAACAAAAAGATGGAATTAATAACTAAAAAACCCAGAGGAACAGAAGATAAACTGCCAAAGGAAATATATAAGTGGCACACTGTTGAGAAAATTGCAAGAAATGTAGCAGAGGCATACGGCTGTAAGGAGATTCGTACACCTACGTTTGAACATACCGAGCTTTTCCAGCGAGGAGTAGGCGGCACTACCGACGTTGTACAGAAGGAAATGTACACCTTCAACGATAAGAAGGGCAGAAGCATAACGCTGAAGCCTGAGGGTACAGCAGGCGCTGTGCGTGCCGTTATCGAAAACGGACTTCTTAATGATGTGCTTCCGCTTAAAACATATTATTTCACACGTTGCTTCAGATATGAAGCTCCGCAGAGCGGCCGCCTCCGTGAATTCAATCAGGTCGGAATCGAATATTTCGGCACTGCTTCGCCTGCGGCAGATGCTGAAGTTATCGCACTTGCAAATGACATTATCAAAAGTCTTGGCGTAAAGAACATAAGCCTTGAGATAAACAGCATAGGCTGTCCTAAGTGCCGTGCGGAATACCACAAGGCGCTGAAGGAATATTATTCTCAGTATAAGGATCAGCTTTGCGGCACCTGCCTTGAAAGACTTGACCGCAACCCTATGAGATTGCTCGACTGCAAGAGCGAGATATGCAGCAGCTTCAAGAAGGACGCTCCCATGATACTTGATTATCTTTGCGATGATTGCAGGGAACACTTCGAAAATGTAAAGAAACGTCTTGATGTACTCGGAGTATCATATACCGTAAATCCTCTGATAGTGCGTGGACTTGACTACTACACAAATACCGTATTTGAGTTCATCTCGAATGAGATTGGTTCGCAGGGCGCTGTATGTGCAGGCGGCAGATACAACGGACTTGTAGAAGAGATAGGCGGAAACAGCGTTCCCGGACTCGGATTCGCTATGGGTCTTGAGCGTATCATAATGGTAATGGAAAATCAGAAGCTGGAATTTGAGCCTGAAAAGAAGTGCGACCTTTATATAGCTTCATTTGACGATGAAACAAGCATATACGCAATGGAACTTGTTCAGAAGCTCCGTGAGGAAGGCTTCTGGGCTGAGTGTGACATTTCCGGCAGAAGCTTCAAGGCACAGATGAAGTACGCGAATAAAATCGGCGCTACTTACTGTATGGTAATAGGCGGCGATGAGATGAATACCAAATCCGCAAAGCTCAAGCGTATGTCTGACGGCACGGAAACACCCGTAACGCTGGACGATAAATTCTGCGAGAAGCTCAACACTATGATACTTGAAATAGTATAATGTTCACTTTAGCTTGAAATTATGAACGATACATGGAATCCGTGGCACGGTTGCAGGAAAATCAGCGACGGATGTAAAAACTGTTACGTCTACAGACGTGACGCACAATACGATATAGACAGCACGGCAGTAGTGAAAAACAAAACGTTTTACGCTCCTGCCGAGCGTTATAAATACGGTAATTATAAAATGGTGCCGGACGGCAATATCATTTATACCTGTTTCACCTCCGACTTCTTTCTTGATGAGGCGGATAAATGGCGTGATGAGTGCTGGCAGATGATAAGACAGCGTCCTGAGGTAACATTTCTGATAATAACAAAGCGTATCCACAGATTTTCGAAGTGTACCCCTGCCGATTGGGGCGAGGGATACGACAATGTTCATATCTGCTGTACCTGTGAAAATCAGAAAATGGCAGATTTTCGCCTGCCGATATTTCTTAAAGCCCCGATAAAACACAAGTCGATTATATGCGAGCCTTTGCTCGAACATATTGATTTAAGCCCGTATCTCGACAAGTCGCAGATAACTGAGGTGGTTGTCGGCGGCGAATCAGGAAACGAAGCTAGAGAATGTAATTATGACTGGATTCTCAGCATCAGAGAGCAGTGCATAGATGCAGGCGTTGACTTTCATTTTCGTCAGACGGGCGCAAGGTTTGTCAAAGACGGCAGGCTTTACAGGATAGAAAGAAAATTTCAGCACTCACAGGCACGCAAGGCAAATATTGATGTTGTTTTCAAAACTGTTTGACATTTTGTTATTGCGGTGTTATAATTAACTTGTGTTTTTATACACTACTAAAGACCGCTCTCGTATGGCGGCTTAACGGAGGAAAAACAATGATAAAAGTTACACTGAAAGACGGCAGCGTGAAGGAACTTGAAAGTGCTTGTTCCGTATTTGACGTTGCAAAGGAAATAAGCCCTCGTCTTGCAAAGGCGGCTTGCGTTGCAAAGATTGACGGCGAGATCAAGGATCTGCGTACTGTAATTGACAGCGACTGCACACTTGAAATACTTACATTTGACGATGAAGACGGTAAGAAAGCGTTCCGTCACACTGCATCTCACATTCTGGCACAGGCTGTCAAAAGACTTTACCCTGAGGTAAAGCTGGCGATAGGCCCTGCTATAGATAACGGATTCTATTACGATTTTGATAAAGATACTCCCTTTATGCCTGAAGATCTCGAGGCTATCGAAGCAGAGATGAAGAAGATAGTAAAGGAAGATTTAAAACTCGAACAGTTTGAAATGGCTCCTGCAGATGCTATTAAGTATCTCAAGGAGATTGACGAGCCTTACAAGGTTGAGCTTTGCGAGGAACACGCAGGCAAGAACGAGCCTATATCCTTCTATAAGCAGGGCGAATTCACAGATTTATGTGCAGGTCCTCACCTTATGTCAACAGGCTATGTAAAGGCATTCAAGCTGACAAGCTGCACAGGTGCTTACTGGAGAGGCAGTGAAAAGAACAAGATGCTCTCACGTATCTATGCCACAGCATTCCCCAAGGCATCAGAGCTTGAGGCATACCTCAATATGATTGAAGAAGCGAAGAAGCGTGACCACAGAAAGCTCGGCAAGGAACTTGAGCTGTTCACTATTATGGATGAGGGTCCCGGATTCCCGTTCTTCTTACCTAAGGGTATGACGCTCAAGAATACTCTTATTGATTACTGGCGTCAGATACACACCCGTGACGGCTATGTTGAGATTTCCACTCCTATAATGCTCAACCGTCAGCTTTGGGAAACATCGGGTCACTGGGATCATTACAAAGAGAATATGTATACTACTGTAATTGACGATACAGAGTTTGCCATAAAGCCTATGAACTGCCCGGGCGGAATACTTGTATACAAGTCAAAGCCCCGTTCATACAGAGATTTACCTATTAGAATGGGCGAACTCGGACTTGTTCACCGTCACGAAAAGTCAGGCGCACTTCACGGCCTTATGCGTGTAAGATGCTTCACACAGGACGATGCGCATATCTTTATGACTCCCGATCAGATTACGGACGAGATAAAGGGCGTTGTAAGACTTATTGACGAGGTTTACAAGCTGTTCGGATTCAAGTATCACGTTGAGCTTTCAACACAGCCCGAAGACAGTATGGGCAGTCAGGAAGACTGGGATATGGCTACAGAGGGTCTGCGTAAGGCTCTTGACAGTCTTGGACTTCCTTACGTTGTAAACGAGGGCGACGGTGCATTCTACGGTCCTAAGATTGACTTCCATCTTGAAGACTCGCTCGGCAGAACGTGGCAGTGCGGTACTATCCAGCTTGACTTCCAGCTGCCTATGAGATTTGAACTTGAATACACAGGTGCGGACGGCGAAAAGCACAGACCTATTATGATTCACCGTGTTGTATTCGGCTCTATCGAAAGATTTATCGGTATCCTGACCGAACATTTTGCAGGTGCGTTCCCGATATGGCTTGCTCCCGTACAGGTTGAGCTTATGCCTATTGCCGACCGTCACAACGAGTTTACATCAAAGGTTGCCGCAGAGCTTAAGAAGCGTGGCATAAGAGTAGAGGTTGACGGCAGAAGCGAGAAGATAGGCTTCAAGATTCGTGAAGCACAGCTTCAGAAGATTCCTTATATGCTTGTTATAGGCGATAAGGAGGTTGAAACAGAAAACGTTTCTATCCGTTGCCGCAAGCGTGGCGATATCGGTACAATGTCGGTATCTGATTTCTGCGATATGGTAGAAAAAGAGATAAGAGAAAAGACTATCATTACCGATTGATAGCTTAAAGGAGGTCTTTTTATGGATCTTACTTCTTACATTGCGAGTATGTCTGTCAGTATGGCACAGGCAAACGTAGCACAGAGCGTTTCCACAGCAATGCTGTCAAAGAGCATCGACAGCATCGAGCAAAGCGGGGCAGAGGTGGTTGATCTTATCAACAGCGCCGATATTCCGCCTGCCGGAGTAACAGGACACGTTCTGAATATCAAAGCATAATTTTTGAAAACTGATTGTTAAAACCACGCAGTGAAATATATCACCAACACCGCCGAAAACAGTTTCAGTACCGACAAGGTATTAATAATTTCGTGAGTGTATCGTTACAACTGCACTGACATTTACCCTTAAAAAAACGCCGCTAACCTGAGATATATGTACTAATATGCGGACGTGTAGCGTTAAGCGTTCCTGCATCGACAGGATATACAATGTTCAGGTGGTTATTCAAGTTTAGCCCACACCCCGACGGGGTGTGGGTATGGGTAAGGAAAGAGGGAGCAAGAGGGAGAAAACCTAAGGGACAGGGAGAGGGGCTGTCAAGTCCCTTGTCCTGATCCCTTTGGTTGTCTCCCTCTTTCATATTGACAAGTGTATCTATTTGAATAGCGAACCCGAGAAGTGCTGTCCGACAAACAGAACTATCGGTAGTTTGCTATCGTAGGCAAAACTGAATGATATAATAGAAGTATATCAATTATAAGACTTTTTCTATAATCTGAACTGCCGATCTTTCGGCAGTTTTTCTTTTTCCCCTCTTGACATGGAGTTAACTCCATGTGATAATATAGAAGCACCGAAAGGACGTGATATATTATGACTATTTCAGAAGTCAGCAAAAAGTACGATATTTCAACCGACACGCTCCGCTATTATGAACGTATCGGCTTACTTCCCCCTGTTCCGAGAACAAAGAGCGGTCTGCGTGACTATGACGAGAATTCCTGCAAATCCGTAGAGTTTATCAAGTGTATGCGTAACGCAGGACTTCCCATTGAGGCACTTATAGAATATATGACTCTTTTCAAAGAGGGTGACTCTACCGCAGAAGCCCGTATGGCGATACTTATCGAACAGCGTGAGGCACTTATAAGCAGGATTGAAGAAATGCAGAGTACGCTTTCCCGCCTTGACAAGAAAATCGAAATGTACAAGGGTATATGTTCGCCCGGTTGTTGCGGTAAAAAGTAGGATTATAAAAACAGCGCCCGTGTAAAGTCACACGGACGCTGAAGTTATATATTTCATTTCATTATTATCCTATTACGGTATACACCTTTGTGCCTGTAGTGAAATTGACAGCAGAAACTATCGTTTGTAATGGTATGGCAGTAAAGAACAAAGCCACAGCCATAATCAAACTGAGTGTTCGTTTTAAAAAGTTATTCATTGGATATACCTGTCCTTTTCGTTCTCTATTTGCTGTTTATGTAAAAAGACTTAATTCCCGTTTAAGTCTTGAATCGCCTTCAGATACCGTTCCCAAGAGTATCTTATGAAACACCTTTACCCTACAGTCGCAACTGTAGGGTAAAATGTTGAATTTTATTTAACGGAGATAGAAGATAGCATAGCCTTCACCTACACCGCCAAGTGTATTCATTTCTTCTGCATCAACGTACTTGATAATAACGTTAAAAGAGTCTCCCTTCTTCATGTGCCCCATATTGTAGACTGTTTTAGGTGTAGTCATGCACCTAACCTTAACAACCTGCCCGTCATCATCACTAAGAGGAAAGCAACTCGGTGCAAACCATGAGCTGTTATCAATAGTCATTTCTTCATTGAGTACAAGACCAAAATCTTTAACAGCTATGTCTATAATAAATTGCCTTACCTTTTTTTGTCAAAAGTGGCAGTATTGAACCATTTCTCTACCACAAAAGGAGTAGTTGTAAAGTCTGACATTCTTGCGTAGAGACCGTTTTCAAGAAGATATACACCTTTGTCTTTATAAGCCTTAACTGCTATCAATTTTGTACCTGTAAGATAGCCTTCTACGGCATAGCCACTGCAATCAATGTTGTCATACAAACAAGCATCGTTATGACCTGAAGCGTCCAACGCATATATCTCTATACGTTCGCTGTTTGCAACAGGCTTATTTTCAGTAGGCTTTTTAGCAGTAGTTGTAGTTGTCTGTACCGTAACCTTGTTATCGCTCAGATAGTCACCGTGTACAAATGCACCAGTATCAAGTTTAAAATACCCTGTGTTGGTCTTCGCAACAACCTTAACCTTGTCGTTGACGTTATATATCTTAACTGTCTCTGCACCGAGAACAGCTTTTTTCCTGCTGTAACAATCAGTGTTGATATACTTTGTTGCACTTACCTTTTCCTCAGTCCACTCAGGAGCAGGCTTTGTTGTTGTAGTCGTTGTTGTAGTAGTAGTTTCAACAGGTTTATTTGTTTCCTGTTTCTTATTTGTGGTTGTAGTAACTGTAGTCTGCGAAGCAGGCTTTGCCGTTGTAGTAACAGCAGGAGTTGTTTCGGGAGTTACTGAAGTTGTCGAAGTAGCGGAATTGTTGCTGTCAGCCGAACAGCCTACCGCAAGAATAATCGCCGACAGAACAACGGCTGTCAGCGTGACGTGTTTTTTGATTTTCATCATATTTGACCCTTTCCCATTTATTTTATTATATTACCTTAATCATAACATTTAAACCGCAAATTGTCAATACAGGTAACGCACGGATTAAATTTTCTTTGCCTACACAAACGGAGGGATTGCCTCACACCAACCCTTCCAAAACCGCACATCCCTTCGCCCTGCACCACATTCTTGGCTCCCTTGAGTAAATGGAGCTGGATTGCGACAAGGCTACTTCTATCATAAATTGTCTTGCTCTGCGATTTAAGTATATTTAATATCCTCTCAGCCTTATCTGCGCAAGACTGAGGGATTGTCACACCACCAAACCCTTCCAAACCCGCACTATCCCACCCACTTTTGTAACGCTATCGTCAGTATGCACTTTTTGGTTTTTCATTTGAACTATCCTATTCGCTTTTCATAGGGTGAGGGTCTGTATGCGCTTTTTTGGTTTCGCATCCGTGCCTCGTCAGCCATCAGTGTCGCTGCGTCCTGCAGCGACAGCCATTTGCGCCGTTGCATCATGCAACGGCTTTGTGTGGCTGTCTTTATGCATCCTTGCATAACGACTAAGTGTGGCTGACTTTAAGCATCCATGCTTAAAACTTTGGGCGCACACGCTAAGGCATCCTTGCCTTGCTCGCCCCTCCCGTTGCACCGAACCTTTCCATCCCCACAACCATCGCAAAACCGCCATCATCCCTTCGCTCTGCGCTAAACTTGCCTCCCTTGTCAAAGGGAGGTGGATTGACGGCACGACACAAACTGTTGCTTTGTTGCTTTCTGCTTGCGATATGTCCACCCTTTTTATATTGCAAACTTTTCTGCCGTCAAGACGGAGGGATTGCTACACCGTCAAACCTTTTCAAAACCGCACTATCCCTTCGCCTCGCACCACATTCTTGGCTCCCTTGAGTAAAGGGAGCTGGATTGCGACAAGGCTACTTCTATCATAAATTGTCTTGCTCTGCGATTTAAGTATATTTAATATCCTCTCAGCCTTATCTGTCGCAAGACTGAGGGATTGTCACACCACCAAACCCTTCCAAAACCGCACTATCCTATTCGCTTTTTCGTAGGGTGAGGGTCTGTGTGCGCTTTTTTGGTTTCGCATTTGAACTATCCCTCGCCTCGCACCATCACCCTTGCCTTATGAACGCTCTGTTTGTTTTGCGTCCTGCAAAACTTCGGGCGTTCAACTTCGGGCATCCATGCCCGTCCCTTGTAAAAGGGAGGTGCTGTCGCCCACAAAAATTCGGGCGACTACCGGAGGGATTGTCACACCACCAAACCCTTCCAAAACCGCACCATCCCTTCGCCTCGCACTAAACTTGCCTCCCTTGTCAAAGGGAGGTGGATTGACGGCACTACACAAACTTTTGCTTTGTTGCTTTCTGCTTGCGATATGTCCACTCATTTTATATTGCAAACTTTTCTGCCGTCAAGACGGAGGGATTGCTACACCGTCAAACCTTTTCAAAACCGCACTATCCCTTGCTTCGCACCATCACCCTTGCCTTATGAACGCTCTGTTTGTTTTGCGTCCTGCAAAACTTCGGGCGTTCAACTTCGGGCATCCATGCCCGTCCCTTGTAAAAGGGAGGTGCTGTCGCCCACAAAAATTTGGGCGACTGCCGGAGGGATTGCTACCCCTCCGCACCACCCCTTTCCAAAACCGCACTATCCCACTCACTTTTCGTAATGCTAACGTCTGTTTATACTTTTTGGTTTCACATCCGCACTATCCTATTCGCTTTTCATAGGGCGAGGGTCTGTATGCGCTGATATGCTTTCACATCTGCACTATCCTATTCGCTTTTCATAGGGTGAGGGTCTGTGTGCGCTTTTTTGGTTTCGCATCCGTGCCTCGTCAGCCATCAGTGTCGCTGCGTCCTGCAGCGACAGCCATTTGCGCCGTTGCATCATGCAACGGCTTTGTGTGGCTGTCTTTATGCATCCTTGCATAACGACTAAGTGTGGCTGACTTTAAGCATCCATGCTTAAAACTTTGGGCGCACACGCTAAGGCATCCTTGCCTTGCTCGCCTCTCCCGTTGCACCGAACCTTTCCATTCCCACAACCATCGCAAAACCGCCACCGTCCCTTCGCTCTGCGCTAAACTTGCCCGCCCTCGAAAAAGTTGAACTTCTCTTGCTCGGCTTGACCGAGCCAACTATGGTATTGATTGTAATTGCTCAGAAGTCGTTTTCCTGATTACTTTGCTTCTTTCCCTCGTTTATATTGAAAGGCGCATTGCTTTAAATAGCGAACCTGAGAAGTGCAGTCCGACAAATAGCCTATCGGTAGCTTGCTATCGTAGCCATAGCTGAATGATATAACAGAAGCGCATTAAGCAAATACTTTTTCTAAAAACAGAAATAACCGCAGTCCGAAAACTGCGGTTATAATTATTCATTTTATTCTACTCAGGCGTTACCGCTTGTGATAAGACCGTTGTAGTATTCAATCTGCTTGTTGATTGAACCGATATTAGCTTCACGCATCTGTGTCCATGACTGGCCTGCGTATGTTTCGTTCTGCAGATCGAACAGCGTGTTGCCGAGAATATCCTTGATTATCTGACCTGTTGTTTCGTCAAGACCGTAAGGCTCGTCAACTACAGCGTGGAAATTGTTGATTTCCTTGAAGCTATACATGAAGTCGTACTGTTCATCTGTATACTTCTTGTTCCTCATAATACTTTCCTTTGTTGTAGCCTTAAGATCCTCATCTGTATTGCTCAGACGGCAGCAGTTGATAAATACCGATGCCTGTTTAGCAAATTTTGAACCTGCGGGTACAAGATAGCCGAATGTTGTCATCGAATAATAATATTCATCAGCCTGTGAATCTCTGGGGAAAGGAACAAAGAATATATCAAGAGAATCATCCCTCGTCATTTTCTTTGCGTAGTTTGTAATTATCCATTCACCCATACCCTGGAATGCCGCCGTACCCGAAACGATAGGATCTTCGTCTACGTTTATAACGCCTTCCTGGAACTTTGCAAGACCTTCGCTCTTGAGCGACTGCATAAATGTAGCGGCTCTGTCAACGCTTGCGTTGTTGAAGTTGCTTACCAGCTTACCGTCCTCACCGATCTCTATAAGCGGTACGCCTGTTGAGTCGATTATTGCCTGTGCTGAATATTCGGTAGCACCGTAAAGACCTGTTCTGTTGCCGTCGGTATCCGAGTCGATGAACTTACGGATCACATCGGCCATTGCTTCCCATGTCCACTTGCCTTCATCATAAAGCTCCTTGGGGTCTTCAAGACCTATCTGCTCAAATACTCCTCTGTTGTAAATAAGGAAGTAGGATGAAACGTTATAAGCCCAGGGGTAGTAGTAATTCTTGCCGTTCCACTTGTACTTGTTTATATACTGATCAAGACCCGACCACTGAGGAGCTGAAAGATCCATATAGTCGTCAAGAGGTGTGTACATATTCTTTGACATCATGAGCGGGAATGTGCTGTCTGAGTAGTCAACAAGGTCGGGCGATTCGCCGGCTGAAATAGCCGTTGTCAGCTTTTCAAGTATCTGGAGCGATCCTACTATTGTGCATTTGATTTTACAGCCGTAGTTTTCCGAGAAATACTTATATGCAGGCTTTACGTCACCGGCTGTTGTTATATCGTAGTTGCCGAGATACTCAAGCTCTGCGGGCTCAACATCTTCACCTGCGTTTATGCTTATGTCGCCTATGCTGACGGGGTTGTCAATCTCATCGTCAATCGTTGTTTCTGAACTGGAAGCGGTAGAATTGGTGTCGGAATCAAATCCGCCGTTACCGCCGTTAGAACAAGCTGCAAGAGAAATAGCGGTAGCACCGGCCATAACGCCTGCAAGAATTCTTTTAAAATTCATATTAAAAAACCTCCTTAATGTAATGCGTGCAATCGTTTACACATATTCGTTACATTGATTGTACCACATTGAAACACTTAATTCAATTCACATAATAGTCAAAATTCATACAACATTATTGTGCAATTTAACCAATGAAACCCGTGTAACTTGCTTTTTTCGTTTCAAAAATGTTCGAAAAACCGAATGCATGTAACAATTTTCATAGTTTAGCTTATTAGTTAAAAATTAGTTAACTAAAAACCTGTCATGTTATCCGTAAACCGTACAGAAATATGTAAACCGCCCTGCCGTACAGCAGAGCGGTTCACGGTTATATAATGGTTGTTACTTGCTTAAGTGACTTGCCTTATACGATGTATGAAGAATCTCGTGAGCAATGTGGCTTCCGGGTTCTCCGAGGAAGTTTTCATATACTTCCTTTACATCGGGGCTTTCGTGCGACTTTCTGAGCTTGTTTGCGTCATCAAGGCTGTAGAGTGCCTTTGCACGCTCTGCACGGATGTCGGTAAAGTTGCGTACATCTGCAGGCTGGATAACCTGACCGCCGCCGTTTACACATCCGCCGGGACAAGCCATGATCTCGATAAAGTGGCATTCTACCTCGCCGTTCTTTACTTGTGTAAGGAACTTCTTAGCGTTTGCAAGACCCGATACAACGGCTACCTTTACAGTAAGGTCGCCTACCTTGTATTCAGCCGTCTTGATACCCTCAACGCCTCTTACATCCTTGAATTCAACGGGGCTGTCTGCAACTTCGCCTGTCAGCTTCCATACAGCTGTACGAAGAGCCGCTTCCATAACGCCGCCTGTAGCACCGAAGATAACAGCTGCGCCTGTGCCGTTTCCTAAAGGCGAATCGGCAACCTCGTCGGGCAGATCTCTGAAGCGTAAGCCAGCACGGTTTATCATCTTGACAAGTTCTCTTGTTGTGATTGAAATATCAACATCAGGAACGCCTGCCGCAGACTGATCCTCTCTGCCTATCTCAAATTTCTTAGCTGTACACGGCATCACAGAAACACTTACAATGTTCTTGGGGTCGATTTCCATCTTCTTTGCCCAGTATGTCTTTGTGATAGCGCCGTTCATCTGCTGAGGAGATTTGCAGGAAGAAAGGTTGGGGATAAATTCGGGGAAGTAAGCCTCACAGAATCTTATCCAGCCGGGTGAACATGATGTGATCATCGGAAGTACACCGCCGTTTGTAACTCTGTCAAGGAATTCGTGCGATTCCTCCATTATAGTAAGGTCTGCACCGAAGTTTGTGTCAAATACGGCATTGAAGCCGAGTCTGCGAAGAGCCGCAACCATCTTGCCCTCTACGGGTGTACCCATAGGATAGCCGAATGCCTCTCCGAGCGATGCTCTTACTGCGGGTGCTGTCTGTACAACAACTACCTTTTCGGGATCTGCAAGTGTGTCCCATACCTTGTCCGTATCGTCCTTTTCTGCAAGCGCACCTGTAGGACAGGCTACTATACACTGACCGCAAGATACACAGGCAGTCTCGGCAAGATCAAGGTCAAACGCACAGTCTATGCTTGTCTTGAAGCCTCTGTTGTTTGCACCGATTACGCCGATACCCTGTAGCTTGTCGCAGGCGGCGATACAACGGCGGCAGTGAATGCACTTGTTGTTGTCACGGAACATATGCTTCGAGCTGTAGTCAATATCGTACTCGTTCTTCTCGCCCTCGAAAAATGTTGTATCGTCAACACCAAGCTCCTTACACAGCTCCTGAAGCTCACAGCTTCCGTTTCTTGAGCAGGCAAGGCAGTCCATATTGTGATCTGAAAGCAAAAGCTGTAACGTCATCTTTCTGCTCTGTAATACAGCAGGGGAGTGCGTCAGAATGTTCTTGCCTTCATCAAATTTCGATAACGGGTAAACGCACGATGCAACAAGGCTTCTTGCGCCTGTCATTTCAACCACGCAGATACGGCACGCACCGATTGCGTTTATATCCTTTAACCAGCAGAGAGTAGGAATTCTGATGCCGTTCTGACGACAGGCTTCAAGGATGGTTGTACCTTCTTCGACTGCGTACTCTATGCCGTTAATCTTTATATTAACCATAGTAAAATTTATTCCTTTCAGTTATCCGTCAAACCGGATCATTCCTTAATAATTGCACCGAACTTACACTTAGCCATACAAGCACCGCACTTGATACATTTTGTGGTATCAATGCTGTGGGGCTGCTTGACAGTACCCGAGATTGCTCCGACAGGGCAGCCTCTTGCGCAGGCTGTACAGCCCTTACACCTGAGGTCGATGATCTTGTATGTGAGAAGATCCTGACATACGCCTGCAGGACACTTCTTATCCTTAACGTGTGCGATATACTCGTCCTTGAAGTAACGCAGAGTTGATAAAACGGGGTTGGGAGCTGTCTGACCAAGACCGCACAGAGAGTTGTTCTTGATGTAGTAGCACAGCTTCTCCATCTTGTCGAGGTCTTCCATAGTAGCATTGCCCGATGTTATCTTTTCGAGCATTTCGTAAAGACGCTTTGTACCGATACGGCAGGGTGTGCATTTACCGCAGGACTCATCAACGGTGAACTGAAGGAAGAACTTCGCAATATCTACCATACAGTTATCCTCGTCCATAACGATAAGTCCGCCCGAACCCATCATAGAGCCGATAGCGATAAGGTTATCATAGTCTATCGGTATATCGAGATGCTCCGCAGGGATACATCCGCCCGAAGGACCGCCCGTCTGAGCCGCCTTGAATGCCTTGCCGTTGGGGATACCGCCGCCGATTTCGTAAATGACCTCACGCAGTGTAGTACCCATAGGAACCTCAACAAGTCCCGTGTTGTGTATCTTACCGCCGAGTGCGAATACCTTTGTTCCCTTTGACTTTTCTGTACCCATAGATGCGAACCAGTCAGCACCGTTAAGGATTATCTGAGGAATGTTAGCGTATGTCTCAACGTTGTTGAGTACGGTAGGCTTCTTGAAAAGACCGCTTTCAGCAGGGAAGGGAGGACGGGGTCTGGGCTCGCCTCTGTTACCTTCGATAGATGTCATAAGCGCTGTTTCCTCGCCGCATACGAATGCGCCTGCGCCAAGTCTTATATCAAGGTCGAAGTCGAATCCGCTGTCAAAAATGTTCTTTCCGAGCAGACCGTATTCTCTTGCCTGATCTATCGCTATCTGTAAACGCTGAACGGCTATCGGATATTCTGCTCTTATGTAGATATAGCCCTGTGTTGCGCCTATAGCATAGCCTGCAATAGCCATAGCTTCGATTACAACGTGGGGATCGCCTTCAAGAACAGAACGGTCCATGAATGCACCGGGGTCGCCCTCGTCGGCGTTACAGCATACATACTTCTGATCAGCGTCCTTGACAAGGTTTCTTGCAAGCTGCCACTTCTTGCCTGTGGGGAATCCGCCGCCGCCTCTGCCACGCAGACCCGAATCAAGAATTACCTGAATTACATCATCGGGAGTCATTGTCTTGAGCACCTTTCCGAGTGCCTCATAACCGTTTCTTCCGATATATTCGTCAATACATTCGGGATTGATTACACCGCAGTTTCTCAGTGCGATTCTGTGCTGCTTTTTATAGAAGTCGGTTTCCTTGAGCGACTTTATCTCGTTTTCTGCGACTGTTTCATCGTATACAAGACGTGTAACGATACGTCCCTTGAGCAGATGCTCCGAAACGATTTCCGCAATATCCTCTTCCTTTACCATCGAGTAGAATGTACCCTCAGGATAAACGATCATAATAGGGCCGAGCGCACACAGACCGAAACATCCTGTGCGGACTACCATAACTTCGTCGGTAAGACCGTTCTTGTCGATTTCTTCCTGTAATCTTTTGGCGATTTTAACACTGCCTGAAGAAGTACAACCGGTACCACCGCATATCAATACTTGTGAACGATACATATATTAGTTTCCTTTCAGATTTTACATAGCGGAGTTTATCGTGTACTTCGTTACAACGTTGCCGCCGATAATGTGCTGTTCGATTACTTCTACAGCCTTTTCAGATGTCATATTGACGTAGGTCACCTTTTCCTTGCCGGGTGTGATGACTTCAACAATAGGCTCATACTGGCAAAGACCGATACAGCCTTCCTGTATTACCATTACGTCTTTTATGCCCTTTTCCTGTATCCCGTCGGAAAATGCTTTGAGAACAGGTCTTGCCCCTGCCGCAATTCCGCAGGTCGCCATTCCGACAACAATTCTTGTGCAGTCCGATGCTTCGCTTCTCAGGTTCACAACGTTCTGCATCTTGTTACGGATAGCAGCTAATTCTTCAAGAGATTTCATATCTTAAATTATCCTTTCGTGGTCGTTAATATTTGATGCCGCCGTTTACCTCGGCTGTATTTTCCTCAAGATAACGGGTGATATATCCCGTGACCTCGGGTATATTTAACGGAACACTGCCGAGTATGGCTCTGAGCTGCCTTGTATCAAGCGAAAACCGCTTTTCGTCAACCGAATAGTTATAGCTGAAATCTATACGGCAGTTCGCATTTATAAGCGATATAAGCGTACCCGTCATATCGCCCAGCGGCATTCTGTCGATGTGTGACAGTACAAAAACAGCCTTTATATAAGTACCTTCTCCTTCTTCTGAGATTATCTCGAAGCTGCCGCCGGTCATTTCCGATGCGGCTTTGAAAAAAGGTACTCCGAATCCGTATTTTCTCGTTGTTCTTGTGGTATAGAACGGATCGACGGCTCTTGACAGTTCTGCCCCGCTCATTCCGCAGCCGTCATCCCTGATGATGACCGTAAGAGTATCCGCCTTCGTGTCAATGCTGACGGTTATTTCGACAAGCGAAGCCCGTGCGCCGATAGAATTCTGCACAACATCAAGAATGTTCAGAGAAATTTCGGGAAACATTATTCTGTATATTTAGCCAGAATACCGTCGATTTCGTCAACGGTAAGCTTTCCGTATACATCGTCGTTTACTGTCATTACGGGAGCAAGTCCGCACGCTCCTATACAGCGACATGCGTCAAGTGAGAATATGCCGTCCTGTGTGCATTTTCCGTCTGAAATTCCGAGCTTTTCGGAGAGCTTTGCGAATATGTCGCCGGAGCCTTTAACATAGCAGGCTGTACCCAGACATACCGAGATTTTGTACTTACCCTTGGGATAAAGTGAGAACTGCGAGTAGAATGTAGAAACACCATATACCTTTTCAAGCGGTATTCCCATTTCTTCGGCTATTATTGACTGAACCTCAATAGGAAGATAGCCGTAGATTTCCTGAGCCTGTTGCAGTACAGGCATAAGTGCGCCCTGCTGACCCTTGTGATTACCGATCATTTCACGCAGTGCCTTTTCTTGTTCGGGCGTGCCGTTGAACGGTACGGTATTTTTTTCTTTGGAACCCATTATATAACCTCCTTGGATTTGACCCGCAATTCTTGCAGACTCACGGGAATATGATAATTATAACATATTTGCTATGTAAATTTCACTATATATTAGTAACCAAAATTTGCACAACTCTTTGTGTATGTTGCACTAATCGGTATTTTTATATCGGATAAATTTACTCAATTTTTACCTAAAAACCGTCATTTTCTACAAATTCAACGTGTATTTTTCAACTTTACATAAGTGACAGATTGTGATATAATAACAATATGATTTGTGCATATTGCATATAACACGGCATGAATCGCAACAATCGGTAAAGGCAGGTTTCACAAATGACGGTCGGACAGCTTATAGAAAAAGGATTGTTCGGAGTGCTTAACAGCGGTAACGAAGACAGTGTTATAAGTAATGTGTTTTCGTGTGACCTGTTAAGCCTTGCAATGACCAAAGACCTTGACGGCTGTGCTTGGTTCACCGTTATAGGAAACGTAAACACGATAGCCGTAGCGGCACACACGGGTGCGTCCTGTGTTGTGCTTTGCGAAAAGGTAAAACCGGATGCCGACGCTTTGCTTAAAGCGCAGGAGCATAATATTGCTCTGTTCGTTTCGGATAAACCGGTTTTCGATTCGGCGGCTGAGCTTTATGCCATTACGGATGTGTAAAATAAATAAGGGAGATTTCAAAATGAGCGATTTCACAAACTTTGCGGTATATCACATTTATCCTTTAGGATTCTGCGGTTGCCCCAAGACAAACGATTATTCGGAGAACACCGAAAACAGACTTAAAAAGATAGAGGACGCTATTCCTCATATAAAGGAAATGGGCTTCAACGCTATATATTTCGGACCCGTGTTCCAGTCGGTAGCACACGGATATGATACCGTTGACTATACAAAAATAGACAGCAGACTCGGCACAAACGCAGATTTTGCCGCACTTTGCAAAAAGCTGCACGAAAACGGCATCAAGATAATACTTGACGGCGTGTTCAACCACGTCGGCAGAGATTTCACAAAATTCGTTGAGGTCAGAAACGGCAACAACAGTTATCGTGACTGGTTTCATATCAATGACGGAAATTCCTGCTATAATGACGGCTTCTGGTACGAGGGCTGGGAAGGACATTACGAGCTTGTAAAGCTAAATCTGTACAACCCCGCAGTAAAGGAATACTTAAAGGAGGTCATCACAGGGTGGGTAAAGGAGTTCGACATTGACGGACTTCGCCTTGATGTTGCATACTGCCTCGACCTTAATTTCCTGAAGGAACTGCACGGCCATTGCAAGTGGCTAAAAAACGATTTCTGGCTGATGGGCGAAACGCTCCACGGCGATTATAACCGCTGGATGAATCCCGAAATGCTTGACAGCGTGACCAATTACGAATGCTACAAGGGCTTGTTCTCCAGCTTCAACGACCTTAATATGTTCGAGATAGCACACTCGCTCAACCGCCAGTTCGGAAAAGAGCAGTGGTGTCTTTATACAGGAAAGCTACTTTACAGCTTTGTTGACAATCACGATGTTTCACGAATAGCCACAATGCTTAACAATAAGCGCCAGCTTCCCGTGATTTACCCGCTCCTGTTCACGATGCCCGGCATACCCGGCGTTTATTACGGCAGTGAGTACGGCATAGAGGGCGACAAGCACAACGGCGATGACGCTCTGCGTGTTGAATATAACGAGGAAAAGTTCAGGGCTGAGGGTATAGCTGATCTCACAGCCGAGATCACTGCGCTGTGTAATCTGCGTACCTCCTCAAAGGCGCTTGCTCACGGCGATTATACACCTTTACAGCTTTTAAACAGACAGTTCTCGTTCAGACGTGACTGTGACGGCGAAACTGTTGTAACGCTTCTTAATATAGACGATAATCCGTTTGATTTCAATCCCGGTATTTCGGGTGAATTCACAGATGTGCTTACAGGAAAGAAGATAGATTTATCGGGCAGTGTTCATCTTGACGGATGCAGTGCCGTAGTGGCGGTGAATAAATGATTAAAGCGGTAATATTCGATATGGACGGTACGCTTCTTGACAGCGAAAGAATAGGGCTTAAGGCGTGGCAGTATGTGATTGATAAGTACAGCCTGCCGTTTGACCTTTCGCTTCCGTACCGTTCTATCGGACTGAATTATGATTCGATGAAGACCCTCTTTCTTTCCGAGCTTGGCGAGGATTACCCATTTGATAAATACTGGGGATACGCAAAGCAGTATTTTGCAGAATACGAAGATAAGAACGGCATACCCGTAAAGCAAGGCTTCGATGAGCTTTGCAGATATCTTAAAGCGAATAAAGTCGGAATGTACGTTGCCACCTCTACATATCACGCTTCTGCGGCTAAGGAGCTTGAGCATTCGGGTATACTCGGATATTTTGACGGAATTATCGGCGGCGATGAGATAACAAGAGGAAAACCCGACCCGGAAATATTTATAACAGCCGCCGAAAAGACGGGCTTTGATAAGTCGGAATGTCTTATTGTCGAGGACAGCTCAAACGGCCTCAGGGCAGGCATAGCATCGGGTATACGGACGGTGTTCATAAAGGATATAGTCGATGTGCCGTCGGAAATTACCGAAAAGGTTTTTGCAAGTTGCGACGATTTATCGGGAGTTATCGGAATAATCACGCAAATTCGGTGATATTATCTGTTTTGCTTGCATTTATACGTTTCGTGTGGTATAATTAAATATTATGACGAAATGAAAAGGATGATGTAAATGCCGATTAAAATACCGAATAATCTGCCGGCTTTCAGCACGCTTGTCAACGAGAATATTTTCGTTATGGCTGATGAAAAAGCATCACGACAGGACATAAGACCGCTCAAGGTCGCTATAGTAAACCTTATGCCTACAAAGATAGTTACCGAAACACAGCTTTTAAGGCTGCTCAGTAACACTCCCTTGCAGGTGGATATTACTCTTGTGAAAACGGAAACCCACAATCCGAAAAACACCTCGCAGGAGCATCTTCTGAACTTCTACACCACTTTCAATCAGATAAAGGAACAGTATTTTGACGCACTTATTATAACCGGTGCGCCCGTTGAATTGCTCGACTTCAACTCCGTCCATTACTGGAAGGAGCTGTGCGATATAATGGAGTGGAGTAAAACTCACGCATTCAGCACTGTGCATATCTGCTGGGCGGCATTTGCAGGACTGTACTATCATTACGGTATTCAGAAGCAGGTGCTTGACAAGAAGATGTTCGGCATCTTTCCTCATAAGATAAATGCAATCAACCACCCGCTTCTCAAGGGCTTTGACGATATTTTTATGGTACCCCATTCACGTTATACGGGTGTAAAGATGGAAGATATTGAAACCAATCCTAATCTTGCACTGCTTGCCTATTCGGACATTGCGGGAGCATATATAGTTGCAGACCGCACGAACAGACAGATTTTTATTACAGGTCACGCCGAGTACGACAGAAACACGCTCAAGGATGAGTATATGCGTGACGTGGAAAAGGGCATACCGATAGAAGTGCCGTATAACTATTTCCCCGATGATAACCCTAAGCTGACGCCGCACTTTACTTGGCGAGGTCACGCAAGCCTTATGTACTCAAATTGGCTCAACTTCTGCGTATATCAGGAAACACCATTCGATTTAACAAAGCTCGAACCGCTTGAGTATTAACGTAAATAATAAAAGCCACAGTTTTTTACTGTGACTTTGAACTGTCGATTAACTGATTATTAAAGCCCACCCGGTGAAATATATCGCCAACACTGCTTAAAACCGTTTCCGTGCCGACAGGTCTCATTAATAATTTCGTGAGTATATCAGTGCAATTGCACCGCATTGACTTTTCAAAAAAACCGCACTATCCCACGAAAAGCACTATATCCTTGCATCCCTTGTCAAAGGTGAGGTGCTGTCGCCCGAAAAAATTCGGGCGACTACCGGAG